>Ga0209541_10002189_pt1 | contig 37331 bp, 44 predicted proteins | sample RifCSPlowO2_01_FD_184027 | JGI IMG/M metagenome (GOLD analysis project Ga0209541, IMG submission 184027) | Groundwater microbial communities from Rifle, Colorado - Rifle CSP2_plank lowO2_0.1 (SPAdes) (version 2) | ecosystem: Environmental > Aquatic > Deep subsurface > Groundwater | place...
TTTTGTTAATCGAGATAGAGGTAGCGTAATCCCTTGTCGATTAATTGTCGACCCGCATGAATGGCTTAACGAGATCTCTGCTGTCCCGACTTGGCGCCCAGCGAACTTAATATCTCCTGTGCATACTCAGGAGTCCTTCAGTGGGACTTTGGAGGAAATGTTTGTCCTTCTAGAATTGATATTTCCTTCAACCCAAAGAGAAGACCCCGTAGATGGGGTTAAGAGTATTTCTTGTCCAGATGTATCTATATCGTTTTATCGCTGTAGAGGTCTGGCTAATTATTTATTATCTCTTAACTTCAACGGAAAACTTTACTGCAGGTTGATGTTGTGGTATAGTGATGGTCTCATAGAGTAGGTAGGAGCGTCGAACCCAGGGCTTCGGTTCTGGGGAATGCGGAAAACTGGAAACTGATCTGCAGATCAGTTTCGGTCTGTATGTGTAACACTACCATACCGTTGCTATACTGCTTACGTTTAGGCGGACAGCATTAGTTGGGCAGTTTGGCTGGGGCGGTACTCTTTCGACAAAGCATCGAAAGAACCCTAAGGTTTCCTCATCCGGGTCGGAAATCCGGAAAAGAGTGCAAAGGCAAAAGGAAGCTTGATAGGATCTTTGCCAGTAAGAGATCCTAACACGAAAGTGTGGCTTAGCGATCCCTTATGTCCTCATTACTGGGGGCTAGGTTTAATAGAAAAGCTATCTCGGGGGTAATGGAGTCGTGGCGGGCGAAAGTTCCTGCCGCGAGTTTTCTCTTAGATAAAGTTAGTAAGTAAAGTCCAATAGAGGGACGACATAGGTCTTGACCAATTGGTTAGGACCTATGTCCAACTCTTCGATTGGTGATGTCTCAGCAACATTTTCCAATCACACTGATGTCAAACGACAAAGTCAGTTGAAAGACTATTGGCCCATAAGAGGGCGGAAGTTGAGGGCATACGAAAGTATGCCTGATGAAAGTCTAGCATGATAACTCGTGGGAATAAATTGACCCCGCGCGTTGCTTCTCCGCCGTCGGCTCGGCTCCTCCTGGCTGTGCAGCATAAGCTTTTCTTTTTAAAAAAAGAAAACCTTAAGGAAAAGAAAAATAGTTTCTTTTGAACTCGAGGGCCTTTTCTTTCTAAAGAAAAGGGCTTCTGTAAGCAGCCAAGGGTGGGGGTGTTCACCCATCAAAGAGCCACGTTAGCTGGGAAACAGTCAAGAAGTATTTTAGTCTCTGAATCAATTGTAAATATGGGCGACATTGATGTGTTTGCTGGGATAGTCGGAAATGATGGTCACTTAGGACAAGATAAGAACACAATCTTTATAATAAACAGTGACGTACATTTTTTAAAAAGTAAGGCTATCCCGATGATACACCGAATTACAGGAAAAACAGTAATCCCGAAACCTTCTATATCCGGTTTTGGAAAATTGAAATACAAAATAAATGTGTCGTCTGCTATTTTATGGAGGGAATTGAACAGAAAATACAATATTCCTTCTGGCGCAAAGCCTATAAGCATTCAACCACCAAACCTAAATTTTATAGAAGAGAAAAACTCTTATCTAAGCGGTTGGATAGCTGGCGACGGCAGCGTCACTATAGATAGGACTAGAGTTAAAATAGAAATATGGTCAAAAAGTAGTTCCATGATTTCTTGGTTCAGAGAAGTTTTAAAAGAGAATGGAATAGAGTCTAAAATATTTGAAGAAAGGAATAAAAATGAGTTTATTTTGCGGATAGGAAAAAGATCTGAGGTAATGAAATTTTATGAAAAGATTGAAATACCTCACCCTAAGAAACAGAATAAACTAAGATCATTATTATTTACTTCTTGACTGTTCAGCAATTAAGTACGGTGCGAGCCAGTACGGTCTATATCTACTGAAGGTGTCAGTTGCCTGAAGGGAAGGTGCAATTAGTACGAAATGCTAGCCTTTCTTTAGAAAAGAAAGTCTACAGTATCCAAAGAAACTACAATACAAATAGCAATTGGATCTAATCAAGCACGTAAAAGGAACACTGCATCGTCGCCTCTGGTGTACCAGTTATCTCTGTATTGCTGGGTAGCTACGCGATTGATAGATTAGCGCTGAAGGCATTCGAAGTGTGGACAGCTTTTATCACGCTGTCCAAGCTGTCGGCTTAACTAAGCGCGAAACTATCCCTGAAAAGAGGCAACCATTTCACAAACTGCTAGGCAACTAGCGGAGCGTGAAGGAGGGTCCCGTAGACGACGGGTTTGATGGAATCGGGGTGTAAGTACCAAGGTAACGAGGTATTCAGCTCACGGTCACCAATCCCCAACTGAGTCCTCTGTCGAAAAGACCGAAACTGGTCTGAAGACCAGTTTCCACTCGAGAATGGAATCTAACTCACCAGCACTTCTTTTGTTGATACAAAATTTAATACAACTAGCCGCTGCTTTATTTTTTTCTTGTTCGATCTACAAAATTCAAAATGGCCTCAGCCAACTCTTTTTGCTCTTTTGTAAATCCGGGGAAGAAGCGCGTTTTGTATTCTTCTCTACAGAGTTCATTTATTGCAAAAGCGCTTGCGAACAATTCAGTCGAGCTGTCTTCAGGATGCCCGGCTTCAGGGTACTCAATAAAATTACTATCTTTAAAAGTGCTTATTATACCCAAATCGTTTGATCTTTTATAAAGTTCTGCAAAATCTTTATCTATTCTCCTAGCTCCAAAAATAGAAACGTATACATTATGACCAAACTCGTGAGTCAGGACTTGTAACCCTAAGCCTAGAGTGTCTTTACCTTGATATAAAAAGCACCCTGATGATAACTCAACGCCCATACCTTGCCCGAAGACAACTTCAGGAGCATCGTCTACAAAACATTTTGTGTAGATTCCGTATTTTCTTCGGAGTCGTTCAATTGCGTTTTCTATCTGACTTCCGAATTTTTCATGAACAACTTCTCCAGAAATCCCATGATAATCTACATTTTTGGTTGATCTGCCCCTTCGTGTAAACGTGCGTTTCACAGTAGTGACATTTCCTGCATGGTCTTCCAAATCAATTTCGATAGAAGGATTGGTTTTCTGGTCTGTTAGCACAGTAACCTCGCCAGTCACTGGGATCTTATCTTCCCGGCTCACATCCCCTCTTACTTCAATTCGCTTTAAACCGCATTCTGTCTCTAGCCTTAAAAAAGGGTGAAATGTGTGATCTGCTTCATCTTTTATCTTGATTCCCGGAGGTGTTTTGTCCTTAAACCCAAATTTGCCTTCTGTAACTTTAGTATTTCTATATGCGTTATCTCCAGCTCTGACATGAGAATATCCATCCATGTCTATATTCCCCCAACCCACATAGGTTCCTTTATCATCAAAAATATCAAAAGCTGTTTTAATGCGTCTGTCTTTTCTTGAGTCATCTATCTTTCCGTAAAAAATTTCTCCTGAGCCAGTTTCCACCTTCAAATCAAAGTAGACTTCTCTTCCTGAGATTTTATATTCTATTACTGTTCCTCGTCTTACACCACCTTCTGGTATTTTTCCGCTTACACCGCAACCTGACCACAGTGCAGCGAGTAAGGCAAAATGCGCCAAATATCCAATTCTTCTCATATGTACTATATATGAATTTTGGGTTTATAAAGTTGTTATATTTACCACTTATACATAGTTTATTTATAGTTATAACACTGTTATGTAAGAGGGAAACCAATATAAAATCCCAATACAACTTCTTTTCGGTGAGCAGGGAAAGTAGTTCGCCGGTGAGCTGTAAAAAGCAAGCTGGTGAGGAAGCTCCATTCACGTGGGAAGTCCCAACACAATGCCGTGAGGCGTAACTCTGAGAAGATTTGCTGATAGCAGAAACGATTATACTGTTTGAGTAATGATGTAGAAATGCAGAACTTCGAGAACAAGTATAAGTGAAATATACCAGCATGTGGCGTGCAACCGAAGACAGCTGGAAACCGGCTTTGCCGGTTTCATCCCTTTAGGGGCTTAGACAAATCTACTAATCTCCGTGTGGAGACATATAGTTTCCATGGAGAACAAAAAGTGGGCTATCCCTGCACACTAAACTTTTTCTTCTGAAAAAATTTAATCAAAAACCTGACTAGAAAACCTGAGTAAAAATAGGTGCGATTTTATAAAGTTTCGTCCCCATTATCTAAAGGAGTAATATGGCGAAGGATAAAATGTACATGCCCCAGAGCACAGCTGGCCTGATGAGGTACTACGAAGAGTCGCAGGAATCAGTTAAATTCAAGCCAGAGCACGTAGCCATTGTTTCCATAGGTATAGTTATTTTCGAGGTTGCGCTCAAATTCCTCCTTGTTTGATTCCGGATAAATTTTAAATACTAAATAACATAATTCTAAGAATGCTTCTGGATTCGTGCAGAAACTTGCATCAACTATATCTTGAAATTGCCCATACAATAAATAGTCTGGAAAGTTTAGGCCAGTCTTACAGGTGGGGAAAACACAAGGAATACTATTTTGAGAAACTTCAGTTCTATCAGGACATCCTTAAAGGAACCCAGTCTGTCAGAAGGATGCATTTCCCGAAAATACTAAAGGATGCGAGAGGGATTGAAAAGCAGAGGAAAATTCTTGAAAAGAACAAGAGCGAATTAAGGGTTTATTCAAGCCTCGGAAACGTCGGGGACGCTAATTTTAACAGGGGGATTATTTATTAGGTTCGATTCTCACCCCGTCTTTATCTAATTCTGTATCAATTGGGCATAATCCTGCTTTAGACCATTCTGCTTTTACTTTTTCAGTGGTTTGGTTATCGAAGCAAATAGCGATACCACAGTCCCCCCCGCCTGCGCCAGAAAGTTTTCCTGCAGCGCCTAAACTGTTTGCAATGTCTGCGAGCTTCTTCAGTTCAGGAGTTTCTATATTCACTCCAGATAACTGGCCTAATTCCCTTAAATAATCTTCATTCTTTCTTAATAACTTCAGTATTTTTTCCTTTTCTATTTTCTTCCATGCTGGGATTAGTTCTCTCACCAGATTTGCAATATTGTCATAACATCTTTTGTACTCTTTTGGATTTCCGGTTTTGAATGAATCCATTTGCTTGACCATGGCTGAGCTGGACGCGGATTCTTTTGTCCATCCAACCAGTAAAGTAAAATCTTCTGGTACGAATAATTCTTCTACTTCGAAATCAGACCATTTTTCTTCTACTACACGTTTTACAGATTCACCTGACTTCAATTTTTCTGCCAACCATACGGGATCAAATCTTTTGTAGACAAAAACTCCGCCATAGGTGGATGCTGCCACATCGAAAGCAGATCCTACTTTCCCCTGCGCGAAAAAGTGAGCAATTGTAGCTAATTTGTAAACCGTGCCTTTAACCTGTCTGTTCTTGATATCATACCCATTAAAAGCAAGCAAACCAGCAACTGTAGCCACAACTGCTGCGGCAGAGGAACCAAAACCTATTTTCTTTTTCTGGCCGTCTATGATCATTTGTGTGTCTCCGCCATAACTTTTTATTTTGAAGTTTTTGTAAGAGCCCAAATACTGAAGAGTTGTTTCGATGGCGCCTTTAATGAAAATTAGATCTGATTTTTCTTTATCTGTTATTTGCCTTGACCACGAAAGATTTTTTCCATCAAAAGAAGCTTCTAAATTTGCAATGTTAAATTCAGGCAAATCTAATGATATTTTTTCAGATTCATCTAATTCAACAAAAACTCGTTTGTCCACTGCTGTGACAATTCCAGGATTTCCTATTTCCAGTACAGCCCATTCTCCTGATAGAAATAATTTTCCAGGCGCAGACACTTTTAGCATAAGTCGTATTGGAGTAAAAGAATTTAAAGCTTTAGAAATCCTAAAATCAGAACTGATATTAATTTTTCAGTCCCTCTCCGCCAACAGTTGTGATATAAGCGTGTCCGCCAACAGCTTCTATTGCTTTTGCAACCTTGTCCTGCGTTTCCTGGCTTACTAAAGCGACCATTACTCCTCCTTTACCGCCGCCTGAAAGTTTTGCGCCATAGGCTCCTGCCTGCCTGGCTGCATCAACTAGTTTGTTCAGTTTTGGGTGCGAGACTCCTAAATCCCTTGATAATAGTTCGTGATCCTCATCCATTAACTGACCGAGTAGTTTTGCGTCTCCTGCTTTGATTGCTTTCTCAGCTAATGAAACAAGTTCTGCTATCCTGTCAAAAACCGCATTGTAGGATGCATTGTCGCCGTTGAAGCCGCTTCTGACATAAGGGACTGTTTCGGATGTGAGGCCTGCCACACCAGTATTTCCTATTACTAAATGGAAGTTCTGCTTTCCCAAATTCTTTCTTTCTAAAACAGGCGGAGTTTTTGTTAAATCTCTTTTTACCCAGTTGTATCCGCCTAAAGAACTGGAAGTGATTTCTGCCCCAGAAGCTGCCCCTCCGTGGATTTTTACCTGAAATGGGAGGAGGACATCAAAAAAGTTCTGGTGATCTATACCCAAAGAAAATTCTTGGTTTAAGGCGCCCAAAACAGAAGACAAGAAAGCTGTTGAGGAACTCATTCCTCCTGAATTTTGAGGGATCTCTGATTTTACTGACAACTCAAAACCAGTTTTTAAATCATGAATCTGCGCAAGCCTTCCTATCAAATCTTTTGCAGGGGCAAGGACATCCATTTTTCCATCTGTTTTATAATCATTTCTTGCAGGCTCTGTTGGAGTTGCAAGCTTTACAGTCCACTCTTTCGTAGATAGGTTTTCCAAAGTGTCTTCGAAAGTCCCGTATCCATCAGAATTGATCACAACTTTGTTATCAGTTCTTTTCTTAACTTCTGCATGTGTCCTGAAATTTACAGCTGCGACTATTGCAGGCCGTCCATAAACTATTGAGTGTTCGCCTAAGAAGAATACATTGCCTGGGGATGTTGATATTGCCATAATTACTCTAATCGTACTCCTTCTACTCCGAAATCTGCGTCCAGAGGTTCGTAACCAGCATCTCTAATTTTTCTTAATAAAGCGCCTTTATCGTCTGCTTGTGCCAGAACCATTCCACCGCCGCCTGCACCTACTAACTTTGCAGCTCCGCCAACTTTCTTTACTGATTCCACTAAAGCATCTATTGCTGGCGTAGATACCCCGAGTGCAGCTAAATTTTCTTGAGCAAAGCCCATAATTCGCCTTACTCCATCATAATCTCTTCTTTTCAAAGCTTCTAACATAAGTGTTGTACCTTCTCCGATTGCTCTAAATCTTACTCTTCTTTCAAATTCAGGTTTTTCTCTTACTAATTGAACCAGTTCTAAAGTTGTTTTTTCTGGTTTGCCTGTGTAAACTAGAGCGAAATTTTCTAAAGAATATGGAACCTCTCCTCGCAATGATTTTATTTCATTCGTGGGTGTTGCTTTTCTAAACCAAATCAGTCCACCATAAGTAGATGCTGTATTGTCTCCCCCAGAAGGCGTGCCATGCATTAATGTTTCTATTGAAAATGCTAGACTGTTCAACTCTTCTGTAGTTGGAGTTTTCCCGTATACATCTGCAACAGCTTTTGCCAAAGACACTGCTAAAGCAGAAGAGGATCCCAATCCAGATCCTGAAGGTAGACCTCCCTTATTTAAAATTCTTACTGTTACTCCGCCAAGCTCTCCCTCTGGCACATATGCTCTCAAGGTTTGACCTATAGCAGCTTTCAAGTAATCTTCAAACTGATTTGCTTTTAGTCTTGATCCTAGAGGGCCGAAATTGATTGGTTTTGAGTGCGCGCACTCGCTCCATAAAGAGTATGCTTCCTTTGTCGTGTTTCTTACATCATCCAATGGCCAAGTCCTATCAGAACCAAACCTTTCATCTGCATATCTAACATCTTTAGAAGTGGAAACTGTTAAATATAATCTTCTTCCGACAGCTCCTATGATTGCCGGTTCGCCACCTACAACTGCGTGCTCGCCTATTAAATGGGCTTTGCCTGGTGCAGAAACTGTAACTGATTTTGCCATAGCAATTGTTGATAGTAAGGTTTATATACTTTATCATTAAATATTTTCAGCTTATGGCAGAACAAAAACCAGATGAAAGGGAAGTGGTGGCAAAACATTATGCAGGCGTAGACCATCAAGCAGGGCCAGCAATATATACAAGAGCCGATGTTTTTGATGCTATTTTTGATCTCGGTAGATTCAGGGATCTCCCTAGAGACACGAAAAGCTTAGTTGTAGATTTGATGAGTGGTGTAAAATGTTTAGTTGCTTCTGAAGTTAAAAAAAGAGCTGACAAAGAAGGTATCCCATTAGATGTTCATTGTTATGATATTGCTTTTGGAAAGTTACCTGAAGCTGAAAGGAAAAAACTGGAAGCGCAGGGTTATGTTTTGGGATCTGGAGATATAACACAGGGAACTGGTTATGAAACCGGAAGATTCCATAGGGCAACAGCAAGATTCGGGGTTAAAAATTATCAGCGTGATGAACAAATTGGAATATTCAGAGAGGTTAAAAGAATTTTGGTTCCAGAAGAATATTTTGTTTTAGTGGATATGGAAACGCCTGAAACATCCTATGAATGGGTACAAACTGAAAGAAGGAGAAAAAGCAGACATACTGTAGGCGAAGAAAATGCGCACCATCACATACCAACACGTGAGATGTGGTTTGAGATGTTGAAAGAAGCTGGACTTGAACCTAATAAAGACGATGTTTATGTAACAAAATCTTTTGTGGCAACAACAAACTGGGTAACTTCAAAACAGATGACTGAGGATGGAAGGAAAGGTATGGATACCTTCCTGTTAGATGCTCCACTTCGAGCTAGACAAGATTTCAACATAAGAGAAGAGGAGGGCGTTGACAGTAAAAAAGTTGTTAAAATAGATTATCCTGTTGTGGTCATAGCATCCAAGGCCATTTAATTTATGTCTGATTTATTTCTAAATGAGCTTGAAAAGAATCTTCACTTACCAATACCATTAGGGTCGTTTGCTCGGGTTCTTGTAGATTATCACAGAAATTGGCTGGTAGATCCCAGATTCCATAAGTATGGAGAACAGTTAGACCAAGCTGAGAAATCATATATTCATGAATATGCGTCTAGCACAGGCGGCAGATCGAGGACCATTGGTTCTGTTGGCAGGCGAAATTACAACCGTGAATTAAATGAGTTAAACGGAAAGATAGTTGCGAGGCTTGCTTCTAAATTAGATGGGCCTATAAATCTGATGGACATTGGAGGCGGTGATGGGATAACCACAGAGCTGGCATACATGGAAATGGAAAGAAGATGGCTGGAAGAAGGCAGAGGTGTAAAAGATTTGAGAGAAAGGCTTAACCTCACTTTTGTAGAACCGTCTCAGGGTATGATGGCTGATGCGGTGGAAAGGCTTTCAAAACTAGATTTGAGGCACAGAACTTTGAATATACCAGCACACGAGATTGTAAATGAAATTGAGGCAGAAAGCCAGCACATCTGCATGGAGACTGCTGCACTTCATCATTATCCAGACCCTCAAAAACCTTATAGAGCTGTCAATCGTGTTCTCGGAAGGGATGGGGTATTTGTATTAAATGAATGGTGTCATTCTTTATTCGAACATCCTTTAAGATTCAGAGAATTATTAGAGAGATTAAACTGGCCCACTAAAAAAGAGGATTTGGAAAGATATACCAAATTCTTTGGGTTGGACCAGGGTCACTTTTATGCTGAACCAGACGATCCGTTGGAAAGAAAAGCTAACAGGGATATGCTAGAATGGTATGTTGATAGGTTTAGCAGACAAGTTGATTATGTATTTTATACTATGGAAGCACATTGTCCGCCTGCTTTAACTATAGCACATTTGCGCAATTCAGGTTTTAGGACAGAAGATCCTCTAATAGAAAATTTAATTTCAGAAGGAGTTGTCTCTAGCAACCCCCATCATTTATCACCCTATACTTCCCTCCATTCATCAATCATTGCTTTTAAATAATTTTACTCACAGACTCTTTCATTAAGAAATTAGTTATGAAAAGATATTTTCATGCCACTGATGTATTTGGGGAAAAAGGCAAATACAGATTCTTAACAGAAAGGCCATACGAACCAATTGCCTGGGCTTATGTTAGAAGAGGAGAGAATCCAGAACTTCTGGTTGCGAAAAAGTCGAGCGGCAAGCTTGTAATACCCGGAGGGCATATAAAGAGGAACGAAGCATCTTTAGAAGCTGCTAGAAGAGAGTGTAAAGAGGAGACTGGAGTCGAAACAGATTACAAAAGTGACGGGAGAACTTTTTTAGTTGATGAAGAAAATATTTTAATTAAGCCAAGGGACGGGGTTGTTGTTGTCACATCAAGGCAAGGCTCTAATTATGGATTCTGGGCTGCGTATCCGGATAAAGACGGGACTCCGGGAAAAAGATATTTTTGCTATATAGAAGAGCTTGATCCTCTTACAGAACCTGATCCTAATACAAAATCTGATGTGACAGAACCTAGATTCATTAATCTCGGAGAAGCTTTTTCTTCAAGGGATCTCTTTACTCCAGCTGTTGCAGTTTTACTGGAAATCGCTGAAGCGCACACAAAAGGAACGGATATTTTATTGTCAGGTGATTTTGTTGTATTGCCTGATTATAGGCTTGGCGGATATCTGAGAGTTTCAGAACCAACGGATAGTTAGCAAAACTCGCCAGCCATTTCCTTCATGTCGTTGAAAATGTAATCTGGATTTAAATTTTCTAAATGATTTTTGGTTCTCATTCCTGTTAATAAAACAATGGACTTGCAACCAGCTTCTTTTGCTGCTAATATGTCAACATCAGAATCTCCTATATAGGCTGAGTCTTCTGGTTTTATTTTTAATTTTTCACAGGCAAGAACTATGCCTTCACCAGAAGGCTTTTTGTTTTTGACGTCTTCTCCTGAAAGCACAAGGGAAAATCTGGATAGGAGAGCTCCAACGTCCCTTTTTATTGTGGTTATCGAGCTGTTTGAGAATATTGCTAGCTTGTACTTTTTGGCCAATTTATCCAATGCGTCTGGAACGCCGTCAATTATTTTTACTAGTTCACCTGAACCTTCATGGAATTCTTTTTTGTAGATAGGAAGGATTTTGTCTATATTTTCATGATCTTGTTTAGAAAGTTTTTGGACAAGGCTATCTAAAAGCTCTTCTGCGTTTTCTTTTTTTATTATATTTCCCAAAATTGTTTTGTTTTTCATACACGCGAGAATTGCTGATGCTGAAGTTCTGCTATTATTATATTTTCCTATTCCACGCAATTTCCACATTTCTTGGTTAGAGAATGGAATCTTTAGGCCAACGCTTTCGAAACCTTTTCTGAAAGCATGAGCCATTAATTCAGACGAATCCCGTATCACGCCACCGACATCGAAAATAAATAATTTTATCATATTCCTTTCGCCTCGCAGAATTTTCTCAATACAGCTGATCATACAACCTGTTTTGAGAGCTCTACCATTTTAAACTCTGTCTTGTTTTCGTGCAGCAGTTTTATGAATTCGCCTTGTGAAAGCTTTGGTACAGTGAAAACATTAGAACCCAATTTCTCACCATTAGCAAAGCTCACCAGACCAGGGTCTGAATAACCTTTTTCATGCCTTCCGAACAGGAGTCTTGTGATTTTAAGATAGTCTTTTCTCTTTTCCGGAAATTGGATGGAAAATAAGACAGTCTTTTCTACAGATACGGGCATTACAGTTTTTGAAAACAGCAGGATACCTTCAGATAATATGCTCTGTCTCAGGCCCCATTCTTGAAGGGGACCTGATTTTATTGAGATCGGGTATGAGAACCTGAAGTTTTTCCATTTTTCAAAATCCTTTGACTGTTTAAACTTGCTCTGAGCCAGTTTAGAAGTTTTTATTATTTCGTCCTCATCTCTTGTACTGCAGTCTATGAATATATCTATATCGCTTTCTTTTTCTAGCTCGCCGCGCACAGCAGATCCGAAAAGGTATATGGATCTTATTTTTCCAGCCCCCTTTTCCAAAAAAAGGAATGTCAGGAAATCTGAGGCGTAAGCTAGAGGCTTATTCAAGTGATTAGTCATATAGGTCACCAGCCAGGCCTGTAAGGATCTCCCTGAGTTTCATGAATGAATTGAAAACAAGTTCGACTTGATGCTTCGTGGCCCTGCCATAGATAAGATTATTTCTGTTCTCCTCTATTGTATACAAAAGATCGTATATTTCTTCTTTTCTTAGGAAATCGGCCTTCAGTTTTCTCTCTATCATTGGTTCGACTTTCTGGCCTGGAAGAGGCCGTTTGAACCAGTCATGCTTTATTACTTTTCCTATCGGGATTTTGCCTGTTTTATGGAGATAGAGCTCCAAGAGCTCGACAGAACATGCAGAGACATGCATTCCCATCGTCACGGGTTTCTTCTCGATTCCAACAGCTACAGTTGACTCTATTTCTTCTATATTCTCCTGTATCCTTCTCTTATGGTCAGCTATCGAACCCATATAGGTATATTAGTTCCGATAGTTTAAATAGTTTTTGGTTCTTTTATTCCTAAAAGTTGGCATTTTTTGGAACTAATATTCCTGAAGCCTCAAAGTCCCTTAACCTCGCAGAATTTCCTGAATACCTCCAGAAAAGCAGGGGTGAATTTTCTGGTATAGAGGCGGATTTCCCTTTTTATTTTACCGGGTTTTAGAAATTCCAGTTTCTCTATCTCCCTTTCATCGTGATTGAAAGGACCATCATTAATGCAAGTAAATATTGTGATAAGCTGATTGTGTTCTGGATGAAGGCTGATAACTTTGCCGATTTCTTCTAACTCTGTTTGGATATTTATTTCCTCTTTTAATTCCCTTTTAGCTGCCTCCAGATACGCCTCTCCAGAATTCACGTGGCCTCCTACCGCTGAACTCCAATAGCCTTTCATTGTGTCCATATTTTGGCTTCGCTGCTGTAATAACATTTCTCCGCCAGAATTAAGAACTACGACTTGGATTGTTCTGTGCAGCAAGTTTTTAGAATGAGCTTCTTCTCGTGTAGCTTTGCCAACAACATTGTCATTTTCGCCGACTATGTCGAATAATTCTGGCATACAAAGATATTGAAACACTAAACTTAATTTGGATTTTATATAAACTCTATAGCTACTAAAGGGCCTTCTTTTTTAGCATGTTCCTCTGAAAAACCCATATGATGTGTTCTTATTCTTTTTCCGCTCATTTCATGGGAATAATCCAGGCCAGTGCCGGAAACCAGTTTATCAGCATCGTCAATTACTATCCCGGACAAGACAGCCCTTGGGCGATCATAGACTACGAGAAGTGTTAGCCTTCTTCCTCTGCCATACGGTTTAGATTCAAATTCCCCGTCTACTATTCTGGCTGTGATAGAAGCCTCTATCGGGAGAGGCTCGCCAAAAGATTCATCATTTACATCGATTGCAGGATATCTTACCATATTAGAACAAATGTTCTCCCATTAGTTTTGCTCCGTCCCCGGGTTTGCAGACAATTGTCCTCTTAACCGAAGCCAGCTCTTGGAGCCTTTTGTTTATTTTTTCTGCATCGTTTTCCAGGCACATCACTTTTACCTGCGGCCCGCCATCTATTGTAAAATATGCTTGCATCCCTTCAGCTCTCATAGTCCTTACGGCGTGAATTACTTCGAGAGTTTCCGGAATCCAGTAGATTATGGACGGAGTTGTAGTCATCATTACAGCGTGCATTTTCAAACAACTTGATTCAGCTGCTTGGCCTAGCTTTTCGAAATCTTTGTTTTTTATTGCAGTTCGGACAATTTCTAAATCTTTGGTGGCTTCTTTTACCCATTCAGAATAGTAAGGACAGTTAGCGACCGATTGGGACATCCCTGCACGGCTGTCAACTGGCTTCTTTTTTTCGCTGAGAATAGTTGCAATCATCCTGAATTCTGGCCAGTGGTTTTTCGGGGCTATCTGCTGTGCATAGCTGTCTGTTCCGTCCGCTTTCTCTCCTCTGAGCCATTCAACAAACCCTTCTGAGATGCTTCTGCATGCGGAACCAGATCCTTGTCTTGTAAGAATTGTGAGGTCTTTCTCTTGTAAATTTAATCCAGCTACTTTTGAAGCTGCTAAAGTTATTGCAGCTAGGCCAGAAGCTGAAGAAGCGAGGCCTGCGGCGACAGGAAAGTTTGTTTCAGAAACAACTTTTGCTCTTTCTTTTATTCCGGCTAAAGCCCTTATTCTATCAAGATGGCCTAGAACATCTTTCTCGTCCTTCTTCAGCTCTTCATCATTGATTATGATTATATCTTGTGCGTATTCTGGAGAGAATTCAACTGTTGTAACTGTGGATAGGCCGTCACAGGTCATTGAAATGCTTCCATTATGGGGGAGTATCAATTTAGAGTTCCTTTTCCCCCAATACTTTACAAGCGCGATATTGGCATTTGCAGATGCTGTTGCTTTCATAATCTTGTAATTGGGGGAGGTAGTTTTATATGCTTTGGCGATTCTAGGATTAGATGCTATCTTTTATGTTATAATAAAACTTCCAGAAGGATTCTTTCGAATTTAGGTTTTCTGTTTTCTCTATTAGCCCATAAATATTTTTATCCAGAGTTTTGAGTTTGGCTAAAAAGTTTGGCCTTGATGGGACAGGCCATCTGTTTCTGGAGAAGAGCAACGAACCTTTTAATTGCAGTATTTCAATGAGCCTCTTTTTTGCTGCCCTAAAATCTTTTTCCTGCTCCAAAAAGGCGAGTTCTTCTTTTATTTTTTTATTTATCGCTGCTGCTATTTCATCGGATAATGGGACAGGCACATCATGTTTAAGGTAGCTGAAAAGGAAATCCCTGTCGAGAAGGATTTTTCCGTTAGATAGCGCGGCCTGCAGCCTGATCTCACCTATTGACAAAAGCTTCCTGAAACTATCTGGAGTCAGGTTGAATATATCAAAACCTTCGATCTCAACTTTCTCAACTGATATTATTAGTACATCTATATCATTGAATTTCTCTGTGTCTAAAGAAGAACCGTAGATTACTATTGAAACTATGTTGATGTCTTTTCTTGAAAACTCGAGCAATTTGTCAAGGTGTTTTTTGAGGTATTCTTTTGAGTAAAGTTGCATCGAATCTGAAAAAAGCCTGAATTTTCTTGCAGGGTCAAAATCGAAGTTAAATCTGTATCTTTTCCCTTTTCCGTATTTTTCTGACACCAGGAAACCTTGTTTTTCCAGCGAACCTACCCTTTGGCTTACAGTAACATATTTGAGCCCCGAAGCTTTGGCTATTTCAGATGAACTTAAAAACTTATATAATCCGGAGCAGGTTTCAAGTACCGTCTGATCTGTTTTTTTCATATTTCTCCTTATACTTCGAGAATTCAGAGAACCGCCGCATTTGGCTTTCTATGAAGGCCCAGATTTTATCTATATTTTCCATACATTATATATGTTTTTTCCATATATAAAGGTTATTTTTTATATACTTAATGGGAACGTGAGGGATCCAAACATATTAAGCCCAGTACCTTAATCTTTTATGGCACTTCCAGACAGCTATCAGGAATACAAAAAAAGGGAATTCTGCAATGATATAAAATGCTTTGTGCAGATGGAATTGAATAAACACGAAGCTGGCTCAGGGAAATATGAGAAGGTAAGAGGGATCTGCTCTGCCGCGTGCCAGTTCAAAGGGCAAGATTTTGAGGATTGGCTGAAAAATAATGCTTTTAACTTATTTAAAGATGGGAAAACAGTAGATTTTGAAGAGCTCAGAAAACAAGGCGCAGATTTTTCGACGACTTGGAAACTTCACAAGTGGATGACTGATAATGGATACGAATTAGGTAAAAAGAGGTAATATATGAGCTACGGAAAAGAAAGCAGACTAAGAAGGATATTCCAGAGGGACAGAAGGACCTTAATGTTAGCGGCAGATCACGGATATTTCATGGGGCCTACTACAAAGTTAGAAGACCCCAAAGCTACATTGACACCTCTTCTTCCTCATGTGGATGTTTTGATGACAACTAGAGGCGTGCTGAGGAATTGTATTGACCCTAAATCGAATATACCTGTTGTGCTTAGGGTTTCTGGAGGGCCTACGATGGCACGGGAACCTCGCGTTTTGGAAGATGAGAACCTGACCACATCAATAGAGGATGCGATAAGATTGAATGCTTGCGCAGTTGCTTTGCAAACTTTTTCTGGAACCCCTTACGAATCCAGATGCATAAAAAATCTTTCTGACCTTGTGAATGAGGGGGAGAGGTATGGGATGCCTGTTCTAGGTGTTGTTGCTTTAGGGGATGAATATACAAATAAATCAGAGGATGCCAGATATCTTGCAATGGCCTGCCGAATCCTCGCAGAGCACGGGGCTTCTTTTGTAAAGACATATTACCCTCCAAAAGGGTTTGATAAGATGGTGGCTAGTTGCTATGTGCCTCTTGTGGTAGCTGGGGGGCCACAGCCAAAAGACCTTAGTGTGAATAAAGATTTGTTTACTTTTGAATTAGCATACAATGCAATGCAAGAAGGCGCTGCTGGGCTGGATTTTGGAAGAAAGGTTTGGCAATCTGACCAACCAATCGCTGTTGCGCGAGCCTTATATTCTATTGTTCATGAAAAACACACTGCAAAAGAGGCTTATGATCTTTTTGAAAAGATAAAAGGCGGGAAAAGTTAATTCTCCTTCTTATGAAAGTTGTGATATCTAAAGAAAAGGGGAAGGTCCAGATAGAAGAGGTCCCTATACCTGAAATAAAAGAAGGCGAACTCCTTGTTAAAATGAGGTCTTGTGGAATTTGTGGATCGGATATTGAGAAGGTTTTTGGCGATTATGGATTGGGGTCTAAAAAAATAGGGCATGAGATTTCTGGTGAGGTTGCAAATTCAAAAAATAAACTATTTTCTGTTGGTGATAGGGTTTTTGTAAGGCAACGGGTTCCCTGCTATAATTGTCACTATTGTGTTAGGGGAGATTATACAGTATGCGATCTTTTCCAGAAAACAGGTGTAGAGCCTTGCGGGCTTGCAGAATATTTTGTGACATCAGAAATACATGTAGATAATGGTGGAGTAATAAAAATTCCAGAAAACCTTAGCTTTGAAGAATCTGGTATTGCAGAACCTTTATCTTGTTGCATAAGGGCATTGGATAAGTGCAATATACACAAGGGAGATTCTGCTGTTATAATAGGCGCTGGTCCTGCTGGAATAATGCATGCCCTTGTGCTAAAATCAAGAGGTGTTGAAAAAATATTTTTAGTTGATATAAATCAGTCTAGATTAAATTTTGCGAAAAAGTTTGGCAATACTATAGATTCTTCTAAGGAGAGTTTGGAAGATGTCATAAAAAAAGAGACTGGGATTGGTGCAGATCTGGTCATTATAGCTGTTAGCAATACCAAAGTTTTTGATGATGCCTTAAAAATTGTGAGGAGAGGTGGAAAGATATTATTGTTCGGCGTCCCTCCAAAAAATTCTGCGATTAATCTGGACGCTAATAAGATTTTTTCAAATGAGATAACAATTTTGGCTAGCGGATATTCTGTGAAAAAGGAAGTTCTAGAAGCTTTAGGCTTGATCAGTTCAGGAAAAATAGATGTGAAACAACTAATTACCCATAGGTTCCCAATAGAAAAAATCCAGGAAGCGTTTGATCTGGCTCACAAAGCTGATGATGCGATGAAGATTGTGATAATTTGTTAATAAGATAACTCTTTTTGAATAGCAACCTGCCTTCTTCTGTTGATTCTATAACCGAAAACAGATTTATTTCCCCATCTATCCCTCACTTCAACAACTTCTACTAGACGACGACTAATGTAATCTTCGAATGCTTTTGGTATATCTAGTGATGTTATTACACCATAAGAATCGCTATCTGTCGGAACTTCTGAAGCTATTGCATTTGCACTGAAATAAGTGTTTCGATCTTTTACCTCTCTCAAGATCAACCAGAGTCCTCAATGCAACTCGACTAGCTAGCCTTCTGTTTGATTTTGTAGGATTTACGAATTTCATGAGTTATCTGAGAAAAAGGCTTTAAATACTTTTACTTTCTTTCCTGATATTTTCTAGAAGCATCCTTCTTTCTGTCCTGGAAACTATTGATTTTATTTTCTCGAAAGAGTCGAGATCAACTGAAATAGAATCTACTCCGAACTCTATTAACTTTTCTACAAACTCCGGTATTGTATTCAGGCCCTCGCCAGATATGCTTGTTTTTATCCCAAAACTTTTGCAGGTTTCTATTACTTTTTGAATAGTCGATAAAACAGTTGGATGCACTTCTGAATACAGGGAAGATGTCTTCGGATTTGTCCTGTCAATTCCGAGAATTAGCTGGGTTAATTCGTTAGAATCTATAGATACGAAGTCTATCCCTTCTTTGCAAAATCTTTCTATATCAATAGCAGAAGCCGGTGTCTCTATCGACACCCCTATTTTTACAGGCACGTCAAGTGTAGATTTTACAGATCTTATTTCCTCAACATCTGTAACAAAAGGGATTAAGAAGGAGATGTTAGTCAGGCCTTTCTGATATAGTTTTTTAATACAATCTAGTTCACACTTCAAAATCTCCGGGTTTGATAATGTGCGCCTTATGCCCCTTAAGCCAAGTATTGGGTTCTGCTCTTTTGTCTCTTCGTCACCAGAATCTGAAGCTTGTAATTCATCTGATTTTATATCCATACTTTTGTAGCAGATAAAGTTTGGATAGACAGTAGAAGCAAGTTTTTCTAATTTCTCTAAAATCAGTTTTGAGAACTCTTCTGGATTTGATTTTGCCAAAAAAAATGGGTTCACACAATTTTCAGCAAGCAGGGTTTCTGAATTAACTATCCCTACTCCGTCAAGGTTACCCGTGAGTTTTTGAAATTCCTCTGAGAATGAGATGTTTGCCCTGATTTCAGTGGCTGTCTGGTATTCGTCTGTCTGTATCTGCGGTTCCTGTAGAATTATTTGTTGTTGAGGCTGAGGCAGCTCCTGTTTCTGCTCCTCTTTTAGATAAATTCTTCCAAGAGTTGAGTCTGCTATAATCTCCCTGTTTTCGTTAAGTGTTTGTGTAGCCTGATTTGTTCCAACTATACAAGGGATTCCGAACTCCCTGCAGACAGTCGCTTGCTGACTTGTGACCCCACCTTCGTCTGAGATTATACAGGATATTTTGTTGAGATAAGATGTTAACTCAGGGTTTATTACAGTTGAAACCACTATATCAGAATTTTGAATTTTCCATAAGTCGTCTGTTGAATGTATCAGTTTCACCCTGCCTGAAGAAAGGCCAGAAGAAGCAGGATATCCTGTTAGTGCTGGGCTACCTAATTCCTGCTCTGAAAATATTTCCTGTCTAATAGATTCTTTGTTCAAAGTTGTCACAGGTCTTGCCTGGAGGATGAACGGCCTCCCCCTCTCTATACACCACTCAATATCTTGATGTAATCCACCATTCATATTCTCTATTGTTTTTCCAATTTCCCATATTTTACTGATTTCATAATCCTGAAGAACCTGGGCTATTGCCTTATCTGGTGAGACTGTCTCCTTGATTGTTTTGCCTATCTGATCTCTTCTGAGTAAGACAGATTTTTTTGATATCTTCTTTTCCAGGGTTGACCCATTTTGTTTGTCAACCAAATATTTGTCTGGGGTCACTATTCCTGCTGATAAAGATTGGCCTAGTCCCCAGACAGCTTCTATAACTGCCTTTGTCCTGTCTTTTGTTAAAGGGTCTGCTGTAAATATCCCGCCTGCTTTTTCAGAGTCTATCATTTTTTGGATGAGAATTCCCATAAGAGGTTTTGAGCCTATGTTATGTTTTTTCCTGTAGAGTATAGCTTTCGGAGAGTAAAGTGAAGCCCAGCATCTTTTTATGGCTTCTAACAGCCTGTCTGTGCCGCTGATATTAATAAAAGATCTGAACTGGCCAGCAAAACTAGAAATTGTAGGATCTTCAATTACAGGGGAGCTTCTCACACAAACAAAAACCCTGTCCCTGCCTGCCCTTATTATATCAAGGGCTGCACCCCCAACAAGCCGGGCTTCTTTTACCACGCCTATGTTTTCGTAAAAGTCCTTCACAGACCTTCTTATACTGTCTGTTATATCAGCATTGATTATTAGATCCTCGATTTCCTTTGACTTGGATTTTAATTGTTCTATATTTTCAAAATCCAGATTTTGCAATATTCCCGGGATTTTTTCATCTAGTTTATTAAATCTCAAAAAAAACTCAAATGCTTCTGTTGTTATCACAAAACCTGCTGGCACTGGTAGGCCTGATCTGATTAACTCGCTTAGAGAAGCTGCTTTTTGGCCTACTATTTTATTTTCTTTGTTGACTTCATCTAAGGCAAGGGCGTAAGGCATAACTTAAATTGTATTAGATTCTAAGTTCTAAATAGTTATGTGTAAGTTTCTAAAGTAAAAAGTGCTATTCGTTTTCTAGTGCAGGTCTTTTAAGGACCGAAACCGATTTGCTATACAATTGGTCTCAAATCGGTTTCCATTCTTCTTTTCAGCAAAGAAGTGCTAACTGACTTATTTTTCTACAACAACTTTGCATGGAGTTGGAAGTTTGGATGTCGCCACTTTGAATGCTTTTTTAATCTCTGAATATTTTCCCGGGACAGACATTACAGAAAAGATCTTCTGGTTTTCAAAAACCCTTGCTGCTGTACCTACAGGCCTTCCGAAAGCAAGCCTCATCCCTGATTGGTATCGATCTGCACCTGCTCCTGTAGCCATAGCATTTTCCCTGAGAACGTGGTGTGGAAAGACAATTACTTTCATATAGAAATTTTCTTCACCCAAAGCATCTGCCAAAAACTTGTTTGCAGCGACTCTCGCAGCTTCTAATGAATTATGCCTTATTTGTACAGATCTTTCTGCGACTAAGCTGACTTTTAACGTAAAATTGTCTTTAGGTTTACCCATCTCAAAAGTGACTAGCTTAGAACCCGGTACGCCCTTGATATAACCTTTTTTCGGCTTTCGTTGGCTTTGCCTTGTGTAAGGCCTTTTCATTGTCCTGTAACACTTTCCTGGTCTAATTCCCATATACCCACCGGCTATCTAGACTTTAGAATTAGTATCTTTATATATCTTTGTTAGCCACTCAATTGAACTGTCCTTGTGTATCTTGCTTTCTGTGACACTTGCCTGGTTTTTGTATTTAGAGTCCCTCATATTGTAGGGCTTTTCAGCAGGCGAGGCCATCTTAAAAAACAGGAGTTTTGCAACCCGCATGTCAGGGTATATTGCGACAGGCATTTTACCTAGATTTGAAATTTCCAAGACCAGCTTTCCTTCAAAGCCAGGGTCAACCCATGCAGAGGTTATGTGTGCTGTTATCCCTAACCTTCCTAAAGACGAACGACCGTCAACATAACCAACAATATCTGCAGGTATTTTTATTTTTTCTTTTGTTATTCCTAGAACAAATTCTTTGGGGTGGAGGAAGAGTGATTTTCCATCTTCTAGGATTATATCTTCTGTATACTGTTTGGGATTCTTGGAGTCTATGAATGCTTCTTGTGTGTGCTTGAAAACTTTGAATTCAGATCCGAGCCTCAAATCAACACAAGCAGCTTGTATTTGCACATCAGGGTCGCTTAAAGGTTCTATAACAATTTTCCCTTCAGCAAGATATTGCCTTATTTCGTGGTCTGGGAGGATCATAATTAATCACTAATTTTCATATATTTAACGCAAGATCATTTGAGATGTTTGCATATCTTCTAAAAAGGTCTCTAGCCCTTAGTAATGCAACTTTTACATGATCCTTTGAAATATCATCAACACGCCCATCAGAAGACACGTTTTCCAAATCATAGGGAAGGTGGCGAACCAGATCCCCTTGTCCCGCATCTATTAGTATCGGGGCTCTAGAAAGTAAAAGTCTGTCTGGGTCTCTTGGATTTTTATATATAAAAGTTGCCATAATAAAGTATGCGCCTGAAGTTTTAAATATGGTGTTAGGTTCTTAGGAGAGAGACCAAACGATCTACTGCATACAATTCTAAGCCAGTATCTTTTGTAGCTCTCCCTTCTATAAATGCAGAAACTAATTCGTCACGTCTCCTATTCAATTCTTTAAAAACGTCTCCTGTCGGGTAACTGCCCACATCATCTCCATTTAGGAAATTTGGTCTATAAGGCACAGCGCCTAGAAGATCCTGACGACGATCTTTTGTTTCCTCTAAGGAAACAAATACACGTCCACCATCCCTGTAAAAAAATGTTGACATAAGAAGTGCAGGACCAAGATTTAGATATGCATATGTTTTTCTTTTCGGTACGGTAGCATCGTGTCTCGTTGAATATATTGTGACACGAGACATCTCTGCACCAAAGAAATGGGAGATGTAGATTTTCTTTTTTCTAAAAAGAAAAGGCTAGCTAACCGTATTCTCTCCAGGAGTGCCTGCATTTGGTGCATCTGAGGAAAAGGGTTGGAGCTTCGTCTGCTGAACGGGTCTGCTGGATCCACCAATACGCCTCTTTATTCTGGCATTTTGGGCAGACAGTCTTTGTCTTCGGGAGGGCCTCTTCGCTTTTTTCAATTACTATAACCTCTTCCATTGGGGCTTTCTGCACTTTCTCTTTTATTTCAAGAGGCTTGTAGTCTTTGGACTTATAGCCGCATTTCCTGCAAACGAGGAAGGATTTTGTGCCTTCTTTTTTTGCAATAAGCACCAGACCACAGTTGTCACAAAATTCCATAAATAGTTAAAACCATAGGTTTTAACGAATCCCCTGTTTAGTAAAGATATAGTTAAGACCTTTCTTTCTTATTTGTTACAAGGTATATAAATGTTAGTGCAACTGCGATTGCTATTATAACTAAAATATTCTTGGCCAATAGCTCTGTTATCACTATTTTTACCCATCCTAAAAGAGGCAGTATGAAAATTTGCTTGCCTTTTATTTGGGTGAATTGTATACTTGTTTCCCAAGGATGTTGGTCCATGTTTGCATCCCCTTTTGTTTGGTAAGTCGTATCTTGATTGACTTCAACTAATCTGTGAACAATAGGTATCTGCCTTCCAGGGACTGAAAAAACTATCACATCGCCTATTTTCAATTCTTGCTCACCAACCCCTTTTACTATGAGGATGTCCCCTCTCCAGAAGAATGGCGACATTGAGTTAGATTCAACAGCAACAATAGGGTATTGGGTAGCCATTACAAAAGACATTCCATAATTTACTGTAATTGCCAGAAAGATTCCTAGCACTATGAACAAGAGCGTGTCTTTGCTCCAGGATTTTTTATTTTTTTTCATATTCAGGAAGTTATTATTGTTTTTTTAGGCCAGAACAGATTAGATGAGCTGCCCTTAGGGGCTCTGGCACTATAGACCTTGTTGCTGTTAGTTTAATAATCTTTTCCGCAGTTGATTTTTCTATTCCAGACTTTTGGTAGTGAAGAACTCCTTGTGCAGACAGGTTTTTTATATGCAAACTATTTATTGCTCCTGCTTTTGAGATAAGGCTTATTCTTATTTCACTGTCTGCAAAACTCTTTCGTAAAGCTTTTTTAATTGATTTTAAATCAGGTTTTTTCCTTATTATAGCTATTACAGGGATTTTGGTTTCTTTGGACAATTTTTGGATGTCGACAATATTAAACCCACCTAGGGTTATTCCATTAAGCATTATGACTCTAACTTGGTTATAGTGGGGTGAATTTTTTAGGCATGCTATTAGTTTTTCTGTAGAATCCAGACCGTCGACCTTGATCTTGGTGGAAACCATTCCGTCGAGATAATTCCCGCCTCTATAGATAACTCCTATCACAAACACCTCTTTTTGGGATCGTGTAAAAGCACAATCATCAAACGCTATGATCCTTATTTCAGGTTTTATCTGTCTAAATCCGGCTTTTTTCTTTTCCATGAGAAATAGTTGTTTTCTGTTCTAATTATTGCAATCCAAGTTTCTTTCTTATTTGAGACTGGTCTTCTGAAGGTATCCCTGTTGAGAAAACAAGTTCATAACCTGCATCCAAGGCTTTTCTTATTCCAGGGACTAAATTATCTATATTATCATCTGTCCCGTATCTGGCACCTTCTAGATCAGGCTCTGCATTATAATGGAACCTTTTATCTAGAAAAGAAAACCTTGTTAAAAAAACACGGCCTTTATACTCTACCATAAAACCTATTTCTTTACAACTGCAGAAAACTCTTTTTCAAAATCTTTTGCTTCTTCGATGAGTAATTGTATAGAAGCTGTAAGGATTTTCCTTGGGTTTTCCCCGTGGATGATTAATTGTGGATCAGATAGATAAGGGTGTTCCATCAAATAAGAGGCTTGGTCTGCGCCCGCTTTCCAGGCATTTTCCCTTAAAACATTCAGAAGTGTGTGCGATTCGCCATGGACAGCTATCTTCAATTTGTTTTTCTCGTCTTCGATTATCTCTAATTTCATAATTCAGCACTATCCTAATATACTGGATGTTAGGTTTATATAGTTTTATTTTGTCTAACCGGTGTTGGTTTATAGAGATATTCTTATTCCTTGCGGCTTAATGGATTTATCATTGCCGTATCTTTGTCTCCACTCATCTTCAATTTCCCTCATTGTTTTTTCTAAAACAGGCATGACTTCTCTAAAAGGTTTATCATACCTTGGCTTAATAACCCTTGTACCGGCATTCTCCGGTGTCCAACTAACACAATTGCCTAATGCCCAGTCGCAGGCGCTATAATAAAAAATCAGCTGTTCGTCTTTATATTTTGCAAACCGCCTTTTTTGTGACATAAATAAGATGTATTCGACTTGTCTACAAAGGCTTATATAGATTTCTTTTGTATCTTAGTTATGGTCTCTTTAGAGGAAATTTACTCAGAATTAAAGGGGGGCAAAATCAAGCCGTACAAACTAGACGAAATTATACTTGAAAGAGCCTATGGTGGGGAGAAAGGGAAGTTTCTGGAGGCGAATAAAGATGCGATTTCTTTAAGGTTGAGGTTTTTAGAGGAAAAACAAAACAAGAAATTTGAGCACATCAAAAAGGTTTCTGTTTCTATTGCAGACCCAGAAAAGGGGATCACGGGGATAGAACAACAAATTGGAGGGTCTATTGTTCCTTTGGGGTTTGGCGGGCCGCTAAAAATTAATGGCGAGCATGCTGTCGGTGAATTTTATCTGCCTGTTGCCACAAATGAGGCTGCGCTTGCTGCAGGACTTACAAGAGGATGTAATGTTTTCAATCAGGCTGGTGGGATAAAAGCTATTGTGACAAGGGACCACATGACAAGGGCGCCTTTAGTTGAACTTTCAGATATTAAAAAAGCAAAATGGCTTGTGGATGAGATTAAGAAAAAAGGCGGGCTTTATGAGAAGATGAAACAGGCTGCTGAAAAGGAGACCAAGGTTACTAAGCTGCTTGATATACAGCCTTTCCAGATTGGAAGGAGAGTACATCTAAGATGCTATTTCCAGACAGGGGATGCTATGGGGATGAATTCTGCGACAAAATATTCTGCAAATGCAGTTAAGGCGTTGAGGATCGAGCATCCTGAAATAAAATTGATAAGTCTTGCACAGAACATGTGCTCAGATAAGAAAGCCACTCACATGAATGTTTTATTAGGGAGGGGGAAGTCTGTTGAGACCGAGTGTTTGATTCCTGGAAAGATAATAAGGGAAACTTTTAAAGTCGATCCAAAAGAGATTGTTGAATTAGTTCAGCTAAAACATCAGGGCTCAGCTTTGGCAGGAACTTTCTCTGGGTTTAATGTTAATGTGGCGAATACAATAGCTGCGATGTTTATTGCAACAGGACAGGATGCTGCGCAGATTGTCGAAAGCTCTTCTGCTTTTGTTAATGTGGAGATGGTCGGTGAAGATCTTCTTTTCTCTGCAAGCTTCCCTTGCCTGGAGGTTGCAACCATTGGTGGCGGGACGGGATTTGGGACAGCAAAAGAATGTTTGGAGATTCTTGGATGCGCAGGGGCAGGAACCCCTTCTGGAAATAATGCGAAAAAACTGGCTGAGATTATAGCGTGCGCAGCTTCTGCGCAGGACTTGAATTTGTTTGGGGCTCAGGCTAACGATTACGAGCTTGCTGAGTCGCATATAAAACTGGCGAGGGGGAGGTAAGAATCATTATGGCAAGAGAAGTTGTGAGGATATCGGATGAATTTTGGACAAATTATCTTATAAGAAGGCTCGAAGCAGAAGGGTTGGAAGTCCCGCCGCTCAAGGCATCTTATGACGAAGAATTGGATGGGTCTTGCACGTCCGCACAGACAAGACTAGTAAACTCTTGTAACAGGGGTTTAGTGATATGCAGATATATTTCGTCTGTAAACTGGGGTCTTGAAGAACCTAGTTACACAGATTTTCGTTATGCTGTCGAAAAACAACTCAGTGATCAAGTTTATGTTTATTTTCTGCCGCGGAAAGAAATTAAAGACGGAGATATACCTGATATGTCTATTTCTTTCTCTGATAAAGAAGGAGCTGATGCAAACTTGTTTTGCAAGGACTCGCGATCTCTTGCACAAAAGTATTTTCCTTTGATAAAGTTTATAGAACCTGATCGTCAGGGTTTCACGATTTCAGCGACGGACGTTATAAATAACCTAGTTGACTTTGCGAATGGGCTTTTTCGTGGAGATCTTAAAATGGCGAACCATTCGTTAGATCCTATAAAAGATAAGAAACCAAAAAAGAAGATGTAGGAATTACACTATTTACTTTCTTCAAGTATTTGGTTGAGCAGTTCTGGTTTTCTAATCAAACCAAGCCTTTCGAATCTCCTAATATTTCTTTTTAATCTCTTTTGGCTTTCTGTCAACCCTTCTTCGTCTGTCTCAAAATCTGTATCCGGGGCGGTTTCAAAAGGATCATCAGTTTCTATTCTTTTTTCAAACTCCTCATGACCTACAGTAAGAAAATCTACAGGGTTATGCCTTGTCTGATAGTGTTCTGGGAGATCCTTAATAGGGACTTCTTCGCGAACTGGCTTTTTTAAATTCCCCAGTTTTCTGATAATTTCATCATAACATTCTTTTTCTATCCTGTCTCTCCTGAACCTTCCTGAAGAATATGCCTGCCTGACGCCTTTTGCAAATTCTTTTCCTATATCCGATTTTGATTTTCTTGAAATAGGCATTGACCAGACATCGCTGGTATTCTGGATTTCCCTGAAGTCGAATTCTTTATATCTTGTATCGGCTTTGTCTACTACTAGACTCAAATAATCGAAATCGACCAGATCAAATTCCAGATGGTTTCCGTCGTCTGTTTGAAATATGACTACATTTCCTGTATGTGCATTGCTCGCGTCATCAGAATAGCTCCATATCTGTCCATTATCATGGAGGAGCCTCAGCCGCGTCCCGACGCAGTTCCCGATTAATCTGTAGAATGTTCCTATTTCTTTCCTGAATCTTCCGTTAGCTGCTCTTTCTACAGCCTCGAAAAATTCATCGAGCCGGGTGTCACCTCTGACCTTAAAGACCAAGGCTTCCAAAAAGGTGTCAGGGGTGCCATAATTAAAAAAGGCAACTAGCTCTGCAACAGGCTGTAGACCGGATTTTAAAAGAAGGGTTTTATAGTCTATTGATCCGTGAAATTCGATATCTATGAGGGCGGTGCTACAACCTCCAATTACTCCGGATTTATTTGGAACAGTGATCGGAATCGGCGTAAAAGCTGATCCTTTGACCCGATAGAAATTCTGACCGACTTGGATTAAAAACGACCTTCTCCCGCTGATCACAGTTGTTGCAGGAAAAGATGGGTTCTCATACAAGCCAAATTCATCAGAATTGTCATAACCTGTTTTATGCATGTATCCCTGACAAGCGGCTCGTCCAACCCTCTAAAATCCCTGAATTTGAATGTTCTTCCGGGATGTGTATATACTTGAACTGAAGGCCTTGAAACCAATAGCATAGCAGTATCTTGCGGATTAACAATTTAAACCTTCTTCCTGTACTAGATGCATGATTGGGTTTGAAGATATTGTAAATCAACTGAAAGAGAAGAGTATCAAAAAGGTTTATATCCAGTTTCCAGAAGGTTTGAAAACAAAAATGCAGGAGATTTCAGATAGTCTGGAAAAAGAAGGTTTTCAGGTTATTTTGTCCTGCGAGCCTATGTGGGGGGCTTGTGACATCAGAACCCATGAAGCTGAGGATCTTGGGTGTGATGGTATTTTGAACGTGGGTCATTCGGATTTTGGTGTGTCTTCTAAGCTTCCAATAATTTACTGGCCTTACATGTTAGAATACGATCCTGTTCCTGCTCTAGAAAAGGAACTCTCAAAAATAGAAAAGTTTAATTCTTTTAATCTTGTATCAACTGCACAACATATTGAATGTTTGGGAAAAGTTAAGGAATTCCTTGAAAATAAAAATAAAAAAGTTTTGGCTTTTGGGAAACCTGCTATTTCAAAACAAGCAGGTCAGGTATTAGGTTGTGATCAGGCAGCTGCGTTTCAGGGTGATGCTGATTGTATACTATTTGTTGGTTCTGGGAAATTCCATCCGCTTGGGATTGTGTATAAAACTGAAAAACCGGTTTTTGCCCTGAGCACAGACAAAAACACAATTGTGGACTATTCTGAAGAAAGAGACAAGTGGATTAGGATTAAACTGGCTCAGATTGAAAAAGCAAAGGACGGCAGAAATTTTGGTATAGTTGTTTCAACAAAACCCGGACAGATGTACATAAGACAGGCAGAGGTTCTGAAGAAAAAACTCGAAGGAATGGGAAAGAAGGCATGGATTTTGGTTATGGATTTTATTACAAAAGAAAAGCTGATGGGGTTAAAACTGGATGCTTTGGTGAACTGCGCATGCCCTAGACTGGACGAGGATTATCACCTGTTTGGGATGCCTGTGCTTAATCCGGGTGATGTGGATAAACTGGAATAGATCTATTTAGTCACATTAGCAGTCTCTTTAAAATTCAAAGGCTGGTCCTGGTTATAGTGGATTTTCAGTTTGATTGCTGATTCTGCTTTCATTAACTCCAAACCTAAATCCAGTGCATGTGGTATTAAAGAAACAATATTTTCTTTTACTAAGATATCCCGCATCTCTGTTGCTGATTTTGCTCTGTAAATACCAAGGGTGATATTTGTCGGAGTTGTGTGTTCGAGAATTATATCGTCACCTTCTATTGTGATTACGAAATTTCCGCGGGGATCTAATTCGGCTAGATGGTATCTGTATGGGTACAGATATTTTTCTACAACTTTTTGGCAGTGCTCCCAGGAATCGTCGTATATGTGAGCTGACTGGGAGAGGATGCAGAGGTTACCTAATTTAAGGTCTATTGGTGTCCCTTTTTCTGCAAGGCCTTTTACAACTTCTTTTCTAACTTCGTCTTGCAAAGCCCGCAGGCCAAAGCAGTTTTCTGGATAGCCTTCGAACATGTCGTGGCTTCTGAAAATAGCTGTCATGTTGATTTTATTATCAACTATCCTGAACCAAATATGGTTTAGGCAAGGAGAACCGCCTATTGTAAGGTCTTTTGTCTGGTCCCATAAACTGATTACAACTGCCCTGGATATTGGCTCTCTGACAAGCTTGGTAATAGCATTTTTTACCTGGTCTGTGCCAAACCAAGACCGCATCCGGGAACCGTAAGTGTACTCGTTTTTGTGGATCCCCCCGGGCATGTCTTTTGTAATCCTTGGGATATATTCCTGAATGTGTTGTTTGTCGCCCGGAAGGAAATCGGGGATGTAAAAATTTTCCGGGTTTTCGTCTGAAATTATAGAGAGTAAATTCATGACCTCTTTTTGCTGGTCGTCGTAGTGTGTGCCAGAGACCTTCCCGAATTTAATTATTGTGTCTAGGACCTTTAGCCAGGCTTCTGCAATTGTTTTGCCCCTCACTATGTAGCCGGCATATTCCCCCACATATTTTCTGGTTGTCTCTTCTTGCTTCATTATAACAAGCTTTTCACGGACTTTTTCTGGTTTTTTTAATGCAGAGAAATCGAGTTTTGTGATGTCCTGAACTCTTAGGCAATTCACTGTTTCGCGGATAGTGTTTAGGGATTCTTCTGGAATATCGAGATTTACATAGCCCGGATACTGGCTTTTGACTCTCCAACATGGCTTGTCTGTGACATCTGTTTTGCCCTTTTCGAAGCCTTTTTCAAAAAAGTCCATCAGTACAATCCCTGATTTAGAAAAGTCTACACCTGTGATAACAAGGTTTGTAATCTGGGGGTTTGCAAGAAGGTTTCTTACAAGGATATCGAGACCCCGTTCAGCTGAGAAAAGCTGGCCTATTACAGCATATTTGGATCTGTCGAGCTTGGCAGCTATTTCCTTTGATTTTGTCCAGAGGGTGATTATGCCCACATGGCCTGCAGGGTCGCCGACTATCAGGCTGCTGCTGGATGTCGAACCGCCTTTGTACAATGCTTCAAATGGCATATACGCTATATAATTTTAAAGAATTTATACCTTTGGCCGAAGTTTATAGATGGCTTTGAATAAATTAGAAGGAGTTTAGTATGTTTGTTTACATTAGCAAGGACGAAAAGGTTTATGATACTGCGACTAGAAGGATAAGGAATTCCCTTGAAAGAAGAACAGGGGAATTTGAATTGGAAAGAGGATCTTCAACAGACATTTCCGCGAGCACTATATACAGATGTTGTGCAACTGATACTAGAGCCAGACTGGATATTGTTTTTAGGCCTAGGCAGTTCTTTCTAGAAGTCGCGGGACCGATAGAAAAGGACTTAAAAAAACAATTAGGATACTTTGGTATTGAATTCAACGAAAAAGATATACTAAAGGCGTGACGATTTTAGTTATATAAATTTGCGCCCTAACATGTGTATGCGATATAGATTTTGTTCACCTAAAGAAGAATTTTATGACCGCGGATTATTGAAAGCTGTAGTAGATGAGAATCGGGGGGAGTATGTCTGGATGGGCGTAAAAGAAGAGGGAGAATATAAGACAGTCATTTACAGGTCTAACAGCACAGACACAGAGATAAGGTGTTCCAGAAAAATTGGTGGTAGTTTCAGATATCTTGTTGTGACAGGTTACCAAAGAGAAGGTGTGGAAAAGCAATTAGAAAAATTCAAAATAGGGTTTGATAAAAAGCAGGTAATGAAAACTGGAAATTAAAAAGACGCCTCAAGCTCTCCATCTGATTTTTTCTTTTCTTTCAGGCGGGCTTTTAGATTTTTTTCATATGCGTTTACCCATTCTGCAACCCGGTCAGCTGACTTTTTGTCATTGCCGACTCCAGAGGTGTTGCCTACACCAACAATAATTATAGAACCTTTGGTTTTGGTCAAGTCTATCATTCTATTAATTGATTTTTTGACTTCTGGGACCGCGTCCTTGATGGATTTTCTCATTGGCATTATAGCCTCTTCCTGCGACATCTTGACTATCACTGCGTCTATTGGGATCTTTTTGCGCACAGCAACCTCTTCTATGTAAGACCGTTCGACTCCTATCCCGCCCATTGCAACCCCTATGCCTTCTGCAACACTTCCTGTTTTCTCGCCTTCCAGTTTTGCTGCCGCATCTATTGTGATTATTTTGGCTACTTTATTTCTTGCAACCAATTTCTGCAATGCTTTTCCTGGATAGCCTAACCTTCCGCCAGGGCCTTTTGATTTCATTATGAAAACTGTACGTCCCTTCATTTTAGTTTTAACAGCTACTGTATCTGGATCTATTTCCTGTATTCTGGAATTACCCATCAAGTCTGCTGCAACCAGAGGGCCTAAAGCATCTCCTATAGGCTCGCCTTTTACAAGTGTTTTTGTCCCGACAAAAAGCGATTTGGATATTTTTTCTATCATTGGTAGCTGCATCTGGATTATCATGGCTATTTGGAGGTTTTTTGTTTTCTTGGCAAGTTCAACATAATGCCTTACAATTTTTGCTACATCATATAGTGTTATCCCAGCCGCAAATCCCATTTCTACGTTTGCTTTCTGTTCAGGATCCAGGTCAGGGGCTGCCTGATTTACAAATTGTTCAAACCTGTCCTTTTGCTCCCTTACAACATAATCCCATTTTTTGACTATACCATAAGGGTCTAGGTCTACAGGCCCTGTTGAGAAAAATTCATAGAACCTGTCCACAGATGCCTTTAATTCTTTTGTTGGGCTCTTTGTCATCTGTTTCATCACGACCTTTTTTGATTCAGCTGCCATCTTTTCTATATCCAAAGCGCTTTTTTCAAGTTTCCAGATTATCTGGCCTATCATTAATCTTGGATAAAACATGAAGAATACCAAAAGGAGCGCAAACCAGACTAGCTGTGTCAGGAAATCAAAACCACCGCCTAACTGGAAAGATATTGTTTGCAAAGACATAGTAAAATAGATCAGGCCTTTATGGGCTGATTCAGTTTAAATTTAAAGTTTACTATATTAATAGTATTGATAGTATATAAAATAGGGTATGTTTTCATTAAGGGTTTTGGCTGCCATTATAGTAATTGTGATAATAATTTCACTCCTGCTTATAAACTTTGATTCGCTGGCAGACAAAACAAAATCCATTTTCAAGAACGAGGATAAGTCAGGTTCTGTTGGGTGGGTTCCTGGGAAAAGCAGCGGATCCCTTGATTTGACAGTGTTCCCAGAAGGCGTGTTCATCCTGAAAACAGATTCCCCTGTAAACATAAGTTTAGAGGCAAACACGTTTTCGAATTTCTTAGGGGAGATAAGTGTGGACTATATAAACAAATCAATAAAATTCACTGACTCCAGGAGCCCGTTGAAAGTGGACTTGCAGTTAGCCAAAGTTAATTTAGGGGTGGGTTTGAAATTGAATAAACTGACAGTCTCGAACGCAAAAATGAATATTACAAAAGACGGCTGGGTGAAAAACATAGAGAATGGCACAATAGAAGTTGAGGGGTTTGTTGGAGGCGGCGCAATTACTCCTGAAAGTTTCCAGCTGACTGGTAATATTTCCAGGTTTGTGGAGAAGTAAATATAGAAAGTTATTTAATTTTTAGTGGACGATAGTTTAGATGAAAAGAATTGTTTTTCAAAAACTCAAAAGGGGTGGGTACAGGCTTTCATTCGATCCTCTCTGTGGCAGATGATATAACAAGGTTCTTTGGTTCTTATTCAGAAGAAACCCATGTCGATATAAGTTATGAAATAGGCTAATTTGAGACTAAACCCTTTTCTTTAGATAAGGATTCTATTATCCTTGCGTAAGCTGGCCTTGTTACTGATATCCCTATCCAGACGCCTATTATGGTTGTTATTGCAAAACCTTTTACAAATTCGGCAACAAGGAATATCAAAGGCAGCATGGCTGCAACCATTGTTCCTGCTGCGCCGAAGATTATGAAGAATGCGGTTTTTATTTTGTCTTTAAGCCCATATATTCGTCTGGCATGGCCTGTTAAAGTTTCGTCTAGTATGATTATCTGATGGTCTATTCCCGTGCCTATTGCTGCGATTATGCCTGCTATAGCAGGGAGGTCTATTGTCCATGATAAACCAGCGCCTAGCAAAGGTATTGTGAGCGCTCCCAGGACAGAGAAGATATCCATCTCCTGTTTTTTCAGTAAGGCTGCCAGAATTATCAGGAGATTCACGACCAAGATCCCTATCCATATCCTGGAATCATTGATCGCAGCAACGCCTAGCACTATTATGATTTCTGAAAGCGTTACAAAGAACATCGGCAGGGCGAATTTAGGTTTTCTATACCTTGCAATAATCACCAGAAAGACTGCAAAACCTGCGAGCAAGCCTACATAAGCAGAAGACCTTACAAAACCAGAGCCTAATGTTGGGGATATGATATCGATTGAAACTATATCTAACCCTGTTTGGATAGAACCTGACCTCAGTATTGTCTGGAGGTAGAGCTTCTCTTCAATTGCTTCTTTTCTGGTTTCCCTGCTACCGCTTATCTGGGGGTCTGTGTAAGCTTTGCCGCCCAGTTCAGAACCTATTCTTAGGCTTGTGACAAGCTTGTCATCCAAGTAAATGAAAATTTCAGAATCCTGCAGATAAGCTTCTCCTGAAGCGTCTGGAATAGAGGGGATGCCAGAGGTTACTTTTGCAAACTTCTCAGCTCCTTGTGCAGAAACTAAAACACCGAAATAAAATCTCCATACATTTTGGCCTGCCTGTTGGATTCCAGACCTTTGTGGGTCAGAATAAATTAGCTCTATGTCTTTTCCTTCGTATACATTTGCTAAAAATAATGCTGTGTCTGCTGTCCTGTTGAGGTATTGGAATTTTATACTATCTAATTCAAAATTGTCGCCGGGCTTGAGCTGTTTACCTTCTATTTGTAAAGTATCCCCAGATTGTTCTACAGTATGCTGCTTCTGGCCTAACTGGAAAACAGCTGAGTTGTTGTTTGGGAAGTAGGCTGGTTTACTCACTTTTGCCTCGAACTTGCCTGTTGTTGCTAAAAGATTTGTGACTATGTCAGAACCTATCCCGCTTGCTTCGACTTGGATATAGTTGTTTTTTTCAAGGTCGCTTATTGTTTTGAATTTTATTTCTTTAAGGCCGTATAGGTTTGCCCTTGTTTGCAATGTCTGCTTTATATTTTCAACTACATCTGCAGAGATATTTGTTTTAGGCTTTAAAATGACTCTTGTGCCTCCACGGAGATCAAGGCCGAAATCCAAGTTCAGGTTCTGGACATCTAAAACATCTAAACCTAGTGTATCGTTAACTTTTATTTGGAATTCGTCTCCGTTTGCTATTATTGTGGCATCGCCTTTCAGGTTAGCTGTCGCTGAAAACCAGTCATTTATGGTATTTACAGGGTTTCCATTTACTTCTGTTATAATCATCCCCTGATTGATGAGGTTTTTTGCAGGGGAACTTTCTGAGACAAAGGCAACTTCGACCCCTGCTTTTGGCCCTGATTTCAATCCAACAGCTGCTGCGCTGGCTAAAACCATCAAAACCAATATCAGAACTTTCCAGTGTGTTAGGATTTTCATAGCGTGTGAACTTGCTAAGATGGATTGAAATAGATTTCAGACCAATTGTTTAGGAAATCTATTTCATCTCTTTTAGCATTGAGTTACAATATCACAAACCTTTCTTCTCAGCGTATCTCCTTATTATCGCAACGTTTTGGATCCATGTATTGATTGTATCTAACAGTAAACCTATCAGAAGAACTGATGCTATTTCTGAAAGGACAGGCGAGAGATTTGAAATCATCAATACTGCTAAGGCAACGGATGTTGTGCCTGTCATTGTTAGCCCTGTTTTTACTGCGCCTTTTATTCTTTCAGGTATTGGGAGCTCGCTTCCTGATTTGAGGACGCGTGATGTGAGCAGAAGATCTGTATCAACTGAATACCCTATTAGCATTAGGAGGGCTGCGAATGTGGGAAGGGAGAGATTAATTCCAAGGACGTTCATTACTGCCATTGTTTCTATTATGTCTGTCACTGCAGCTGCAATTACAGCAATAGATGGGGCAAAAGTCCTGAATAATATGAATACCACTATCCCCATGAGAATGAAGGAAACTATAAGGCCTAACTGGACTTGCTGGAAAAAAGAAGCTCCTAAAGCAGCTCCAACTGTCCTTACAGATTGTTTTTCTGTTGATATGCCAAGAGATTGCAACTCGCTTAGTATCTGTTTGTAGTCTGCTTCTGCTGGCGATTCAACAGAAAGTTCGTAACCTGACAAGCCACGGATTTCCCTGACTGTTATATCAGGGAATTTTGGGGCAAGGCTTGCTTGAACAGAATTCACATCAACTGGTTGTGGGAGGTTTAGGCTTATCACTGTCCCCCCTTTTAGTTCCAAGCCCCTTTTCAGGAAATCGCCTGTTGAAAGGTAACTATTTACTAAGATGCCTACTGAGACCAAAAGCACAGCTATTGAGATTAAGACAAAGAGCTTGTAGTTGTAGAAACTTCTTTTTGCTGGTATAGGCGCATCCATAATGAATTACTATACTTAATTAGGATAGTTTTAAATCTATTGGATATAGAAGGGTATTATGAATTTCGATATTATTATAGTCGGTGGCGGCCCGGCTGGGTGCTTTACTGCAAGCCTTTTGCAGGAAAAGTTCAAGGTTTTGGTTTTGGAGGAGAAGAAAAAGGCTGGAGGAAAGGCTTGCTCTGGGCTTGTTTCAAAGGATATAAGGAAGTTTATTCCTGTGGATGGATTGGTGGAAAATGAAATAAATGATTGTGTGTTGTATTCTCCTTCTGGAAAGAAACATAATCTCGGGATAAAACAAGGGACTTTTGCTTTGGATAGGGATAAGCTGGACACTTTTTTGGCTGGCAGAGTTGAAAATATTTCTTTTGGAAATAAAGTTGAAAAAATTCAGGTTGAAAAAGAAAAAGTAAAAATTAAAACAAACAAAGAACAATTTGAAGCTCAACTTGTGATAGGCGCAGATGGGCATAACTCTATTGTCAGGAGGGCTTTTGATGTGAAGCCTATGCAGTCTGTTTTAGGGCTAATGACTATGGTGGTGGAGAAGGACGACTCTGGATTTTTTGAGGTATGGTTTGATTCTGGGAAAGTTAAGGACGGGTTTTTGTGGAGGATTCCTAGGGGGAACAGGGTTGAATATGGTGTGCTTGGTACGGGTGTGAAGTTTGAAATGATGGAAGATTTTTTTAAATTAAAAGGAAAAAACTGTAAATGCGAGCGCAGGGCTTCGCCTATTCCTACTGGATTTCACAAAACTTATTTTGACAGAACTTTGCTTATAGGGGATGCGGCTGCGCAGACTAAGCCATGGAGTTTCGGAGGAATTTACTATGGGATGGTTGGCGGGAAGATTGCAGCTGAGGTTATAAAAAAAGCTTTTGATAAGCACGATTTTTCTGAAAAAGTTTTGAAGGAATACGAAATTAAGTGGAGAAAAGAGCTCGGGGACAGCATCTCAATGGGCATGATGTTCAGGGAGTTTTACAAGGGGTTGGACAACAGGAAGATTGAAGAAGGTTTTGAGGTTGCGAAGAAGATGGGGTTGAAGGAGATTGATATGGATCATCCGCTGGTTAGGTTGTTTGGGTAGGCTTCTGCCATTTCCGGAGTATCTTCATGCACCTTCTGATTTGTTTTTCTGAGACCTCGTTTTGGAAATTCTTTTTTGTTGCTTCTTTTATTTTCAACTTCATCTTGTATGCATTGGCTTTTCCTGAATAAGCCATCCACCCTTCCAGAAAATCATAAATTGTATCATAGGATAAGCCGGATCGATAAGATTTGCACAGTTCTGAAAATCTTTGCCTGAACTTCCTTATGTTTGATTTCTTCAAAAGCTTATGGTAATAAAATATCCGAAAACCAAGAAACTGCACGCCTCTGGATAGCTCTATTATCTTGGACTTTTGTGGGTGGAGTTCTATTGAAAGGCTTTCTTTTAGAAATTTATCTATTGAAAATTTATAGTCTTCCAGAGTTTTTTTAGACTCGTGGAGTATTACAAAATCATCGACATACCTCATGTAATATCTT
>Ga0209541_10002194_pt1 | contig 37287 bp, 36 predicted proteins | sample RifCSPlowO2_01_FD_184027 | JGI IMG/M metagenome (GOLD analysis project Ga0209541, IMG submission 184027) | Groundwater microbial communities from Rifle, Colorado - Rifle CSP2_plank lowO2_0.1 (SPAdes) (version 2) | ecosystem: Environmental > Aquatic > Deep subsurface > Groundwater | place...
CCTCCTTAGACTTGTTTAATTCAAATAAGTTTTATATCCTGTTTGACCCTCCTCAAAATGATAAGGTTATTGAGTATAACATGCAAAAATTAGGCTACTTTTTACAGGCTAATAATAGAATAGTTTATGCTGCTTGCATTAGTGAAGAAGGATGCCCTAATGATTTGCCAATTAAGAATTGCCAAGATTATTCCTTTTATTTTAAGCAGGCTAATCAAAGTAAGGCTTATATTCAAGATAACTGCTATGTCATTGAAGGAGATGAGGAAGGTATAACTAAGATTACTGATAAAGTTGATTTGAAACTGGTGGGATTGTGATGGAAGAAAAACAGCAAAAAAGAGCTAGTATTGTTGTGATCACACTTTTGGTGATTCTGGTAGGATTTATTGCCTTTGTTTCTTTTACATATGGTAAAGGACTTTTTACAGGGGGGCATATCTATAAATCTCCTTCTGGAGATGAGTTTACATTTATAGAGAACAAGGTAGGAGACTTAACACTTTATGACTTACAGATATACTCAGAAAGAGCAGGAGTTGAGCATCTTTACCAAATTCCATTGAGAAATCTACCAAAAGATGTAAAGTTTGTTTCTTTTGAAGAGGGGGTTCAGGAAAAGGTATTAAGCTCTAAAGGAGTATTTGTTACTTTAGATCCAAATTTAAAATCTCAGGCTACATTGGGGGCTATTGAAATTGCAGGGGTTATTGGAACTGCTGATTTTGGTGTTTTTAAGATCCCTACTCAAGGAGCTTTTACTGAAAAAACAGATATAGATTATCCTGTAAAAACATGTGATGATGCAAAAGATGGAGTTTCTGTTATTCTTCTTAACTTAGGGAAGGAAAATAAAGTTTATTCTAGAGGGGACTGCATTATTGTAGAGGGAGATAGTTATGACAATTTAATTAAATCCTCTGAAAGGCTTATTTTTGGCTTATTTGGTGTTCTTTAAATATCGTAACCAAGAAGTTCATATCCTGAACTTTGTTAGGGTATGGGTGAATTGGTATAAAAACCAAAAATATATAAGTAGATTAGATAATATAGATAATATAGATAAAGTAAAAATTCAATTAGATAAAGATATTGTAAATAAACTTCTAAAACTGAAAGAAGTAGGTGACACTTATTCAGATGTAGTTAGGAGATTATTGAAATGAAAGCATATAAACTAAGATTATACCCAAAGAAAGAAGAGATAGAAAAGTTAGAACTATCCTTGGAAGTTTGTAGACAAACTTATAATAATCTATTATCTGAATTGAATAATGGCTATACTAAAAATGAGATTCAGAATTGGCTTTTAGACTTAAAAGTAGTTTATCCAGAAATGGATAATGTTCATTCTAAAGTTTTGCAGATGGAAAATCAAAGATTATTCTCAAATCTTTCATCACTTTCAGCAGTGAAAAAGAAAGGAAAGAAAGTAGGAAGATTAAGATTCAAGGGTAAAAATTGGTTCAAGACTTTTACTTACAATCAATCTGGATTCAAGATAATACAGGGAAATAAAAAAAGAATACTACGGCTTTCTAAGATTGGAGACATTCCAATAAGAATGCATAGAAAAGTAGAAGGAAATACTAAGCAAGTTGTAATCAAGAAATTTAATGAAAAATGGTATGCTATGATAATAACTGATTTTATTGAGCTAAGAAAATGTGGAAACAGAGAGTTAGGCATTGATTTAGGAGTAAATAATTACTTAGTGGATTCAGAAGAAACTTATGTGGAGCATCCCAAATTTATGGAAAAGAATAAACAACTACTAAGACAGGCTCATAAAAATTTATCAAGAAAGAAGTTAAGAAGTAAAAATAGATTAAAAGCAAGAAAGATATTAGCAAGAACTTATGAGAAGGTTAGAAATAGAAGAGATGACTTCTTGCATAAATTATCTAATGAATATATAAGAAAATGCAGAATTATAGCTGTAGAAGATTTAGAAATAAAACAAATGATGCAGTCTTCTTATAATGCTAAAAACATAGCTGATAGCTCTTGGGGAAGGTTTTTGCAATTTCTTACATACAAGGCTGAAAGTGCTGGTTGTAAGATTGTAAAGATAGATCCAAGAAACACAACTAAATGTTGCAGTAATTGTGGTAATATACAGGAAATAAAGTTATATCAAAGAATATATAACTGCAATAACTGTGGATTGAGCATAGACCGAGATTACAATTCAGCTATAAACATTTACAGGTTAGGAACTAACCTTTGTGGAGATGATGTAAGACCTCTAGGGCAATTATCTGAGAAGCAAGAAGCTATGCCCTTAATATCAAATGTTAGGGCGTAGTAATTCACATAGAAAAGCTATTAAATATCGTTTTTTGAATTTATGGTATGCCGCGATCGCATAACCTGGTATTGCGCTGATTCTAATTTGAGAGAGTTAGAAGTGCAAGCCTTGAGAGAATATCAGGTAAGCCAGTTTCCTTTGGATATCCCGGTTCAAATCCGGGTCGCGGCGAACTTGACTTTATAGCTCTATTTTGCATCATATTTCAAATATTTATTAACTTTTAATACAAAATAGAAACATTTATAAAGATAAAATACTTTTAACATATTATGGTAACCAAGTATGATATTCTTGAGTTTATGTACAACAAAGGAGAAATTAAAGTTCATGACATTCTTAAAGCATTCAATAAATCCAAATCAGATTATCACTCAGTTTATAAAATATTACAAAAACTGGAAAATGAAAAATTAATTAATAATACCTCTAAAGGATTTCAGGTTATACTTTCTCCAAAAAACGAGCTTTTGTATAAATTAATCAGATTTTGCATTGCAAACGGCATTAACCACAATATTTTACTTGATAAGAACATTGTAAATTTTATTAAAAAAGCACTTCAAAAAAGAAAAATTTCTATTGGGGATTATAAGTTAAATCCGAGAACCTTTAAAAATTACATAGATGCTTTATATAAAAATGGGTTCCTTATTGTTCTCTCGTGGAAACCCCTAACCGCCATCATGCCCTATAATTCTTTTCTAGGAAATCTATTAAAATATTTTGGGCATAGGGCCCTTGCTGTAAAAAGAAAGGAAGATGAGTATCTGGAAGAGATTGAAAGAGAGCTCAAGATTTTTAGAAGATTAAGAAGGAAGGATGAAAGAAGATATAGAGAAATTACTGAAAAATATGAAATCAGATTTATCCAGCATAGCCTAAATTTAGAAGGAAGTCCCATAACCCTTCCAGAAACAATAAAATTGCTCCAAGATCATATTATTCCGAGAGATATGAAGACTGAAGACATTCAAGAAGTTCAGAATTACCAAAAAGCCCTTAATCAGATGTTAAAAGATTCTTCTGAAAATAAAATGCTTACTAAGGAAAGCATATTGAATTATCATTTTATTGCTATGCAGCATAATCCTGGATTTGCGGGGAAAATAAGAAAAGTTAATGTGTATATTAAAGGCAACCGAGATTTTAAAGTCTCTTCTGTAAAAGAAATTGAACTAAAATTAGACGATTTATTAGAAAAATATAACGACTTTATCAAGAAAAAACATCCCATTAGAGAAATACTTTTGTTTTCCTCTTATTTTCATAATGAATTTCAATATATACACCCTTTTGTAGATGGAAACAGCAGAACAACAAGACTGCTTACATTCCATATTCTTCGTTCTCAAGGCATTCCAATTATAGACATTCCTTTAGGCTTGTTAGAAGGTTATTTATTCTCTACAAAAGGAGCCAAAAAAAGAGAAGATAAGGAGCTAAATCAGGTATTCCAGTCTGTTATTTTTTATAATCTAAAAATGATTAATGAGCAATTGAAGTAGCATTTTGCATAAAAAGTTAACTAAAATTTGAATTTTAATACAAAATGAATCTCCTAATTGCAGCAAGCTGCGGGGTAACCTCTAAGAAGGAGTATAGGTAAACTATTTATATTTTAACTAGTTGTTATATTGTATGGGATTTTTTACTACGAGATATTGTTCTGAATGTGGTTATTTTGGTTTAGAAATAACTGAAGATCTAAACACTTATGAATGTGAAGTATGCGGCTCTGTATGGAAAAGACTAAAACCAAGAAATAATGGCAAGAAGATGGTGGGCATGCCTAAAAAACTTAAGAAACTTTTTGTTGGGTCGCGACGCTTAAAATGATGCCAAAAGTCCTTATTGGAGTCCCTGTATCTGATATGCATGCTTATGCTATTGAGGAGTTTGTTGAATCTTTAAACAAGATTGCTTATTCTAATTTTGATATCCTTTTTGTTGAAAACTCTTCTAGTGAAAAGTTTTATCATTATCTAAAAGAGAAATATCCAAAAATCCCAATTGTTAGAGCTCACTATTCTTATGAAAAAATCAGGAAAAAGATAATTGAATGCAAGAACCTTATGCGAGAGAAAGTGCTTCAAGAAGGATATGACTATCTTTTAACCTTAGATCAGGATACTTTAGTGCCTAAGGACATTTTGGAGAGTTTATTGAGTTTTAAAAAAGACTTGATAGCTGGGGTATACTTTGGTTATCCTCATAAAGAAGGCTTTAACCTGACGCAAAAGAACATTGTAAGAATTGATGAGGGAAAAGCTACTGTCTTAACCCCTATTGTTTGGGTAAATCTCCCTACTAATCCTAACAAGGTAAGGTATTTGACTGTTGAAGAACTTAAACCTGCTAGGCTTATTGAGGCTTTTTTAGTTGGAGGAGGATGCATCTTATTAAGTAGAGAAATTTTAGAAAAGGTAAAATTTAGATATGTTGAAGAGAATAGCAACTATGATGACTATTGGTTATGTAATGATGCTAGGGAAAAAGGATATAAGGTTTATGCAGATACTGGATGCATTTGCAAACATTTAATTTTAAAAAGGGATTGGCAATGGGATAAAATAGAAAACAAATGATCAGCATTATTGTTTGCTCTAAAGATTTGGAACTGCTTAAAGGGCTTTCTGAGAATATTCAAGAGACTATAGGATGCAAGTTTGAACTTGTTGCAATAGACAATAGAAAAAGTCAGTACGGGATATGTGCTGCCTATAATACAGGGATTAAAAAAGCAAAAACCTCTTTTTTGTGCTTTGTTCATGAGGATGTAAGATTTTTGACTAAAAACTGGGGGGATGTTCTTTTAAAAAAATTACAGGATAAAACAGTTGGTGTTATTGGTGTTGCGGGAACTACATTACTGCCTGAAGATGGAGTTTGGTATTCAGCTCAAAGACCTTTTGTTCATGGGCAGGTAATTCATTCCTTTGAGGGTAAAGAACAGTTAGATAGATACGGGACTTTAGAGAAAGATTGTGAAGTTGTTGTTTTAGACGGCTTGTTTTTAGCCTGCAGAAAAGAAATTGCTGAAATATTTAGGTTTAATGAAGCTTTATTCAAAGGATTTCATTTTTATGACATAGATTTTTGCTTAAGAATTTCTCAAAACTTTAGTAATATAGTTACTTATGACATTTTACTGAAACACTTTTCTGGAGGCAATATTGGCAAAGAATTTCAGGAAAGCAGGAAAAAATTTGTAGAAACCTATAAATTGCCTTATACTAAGCTTAAGGACACCTCTAAAAAGAAATTTCCTTGGCAGACTTTTTATTATGATAGTAAAAAAGCTTATCCTAGAGTTCTTGTAGGGTGCCCTACGTCTGATTCTCATGCTTATTGCCTTGATGAATATATGAAAACTCTTTTTTCTTTGAATTATCCTTGTTATGATATTTTGATTGCTGACAATTCAAAAAGTGATGAATATAAAAAGAAAATTGGGGAATATGGCGTTGAAGTTATCAAAATACCTTATCATCCTTCAGTTCTTAAACGCATTGTTGATTCTAGAAATGCTTTGAGACAATATGCTTTAGATAAGGGATATGACTACCTATTGAGCCTTGAGCAAGATGTTATACCTCCTTTGGATGTTATCCAGAGGTTGTTAGAAGGTAATCAGAAAGTTATATCTGGTCTTTATTTTGGGTTTACTAATAAATATGAATTTCCAGATATCAAGCCTGGGACTGTAGTGATGCCTGTTGCTTATAAGTTCTTTAGTGATGATGAAAAGGCTAAGGAACCTGAAATGCAGGCATTGAGGAGATTTGGTAGTGAAGAGGTTAATCCTCCCAGGAGAGTTTCTGTCAGGATGAATGGTCTAGGGTGTATGTTGATTCATAAAGAAATATTAAAAAAGATACCTTTTCGCTATGAAGAGGGAAAACCAAATACCGATGATAGATACTTTTCCGATGATGTGTTTAAGCTTAAAATACCACAAGTATTAGATACTTCTATTAGATGCAAGCATTTACTCTCAGGAAAGGATTGGGATTGGGCTACTATTGTTTAGCTCTTACTAATTCCCCATTTTTCCAAATATACTCTCTATTTGTTACCAGATGTTTACATTTTATCGAGGTATCGCAATACAAGGGGATATTAGTTTTATAGAGATCTATGCAGAACCAACGGTCTTCGCATTGCTTTAGGTCTTCTCTGAACCTTACTTTTGTAAAAACCTCTTTTGAAACGAAAATACAGGCTCCACCGCAAGAAACTACCCTTAAAAGTTTATTAGACGCTATTTCTCCTGGTGAAAGCTCTACCATATCTGGTAGTTCTTTATCTGCAGGGATAATTTTGTATACATTAGGAGTATAAGCTGGTTTTCCATCTGGGCTTTTGGCTCTGCTGAAGACTATTCCGCAGATAATAGGTTTATTTCCTTTTAGAAACCTTTCTATTGAGTCTTTTGGGGGGATTGTATCTTGGTCTAGAAACAGGATATAATCAAAGTTTTCCTTTATTGCTGTGTTTATTAAAACATTTCTTGATGCGGATATCCTTTTAACAGGTGCATCAAAATAAGGCCCTTTTATTGCCTGAAAACCCAAATTTCTTATTTTCTTAAGATAATTGTCATCTTTTGAATTGTCTACAAAAAGAACTTCTTTTTCTTTGTAAGTTAACTCCTTAATTCCTTTGCTGAATTCTTTTAAGCAATATTCTTTATGGAAAGATGTTGGGATACCTACGAGAATTTTCATACAAAATTATAGATGAGAAAGAATTTAAAATTTATTAAAAAAGAAAAGAAAAAGAGAAGAAATTATTTTTTCTTCTTTTTCATGATTACAGCTATTATAGCCCCTATTATCACTACAATTATAAGCGCCCATAGCCATGTGAGGCTAGTAGACCCTTTAACTGCTTCTCCACCAGTAGGTGTTGTGCCAGAAGAGGGTGTTGCCTCTGGTGTTGTTTCGCTTGGTGCTGGGGCTGTTTTTTCTACTGAAGTCTGTGCGATTTTTTTCATTACTACTTTTGCAGCGCCACCTGAGATGCTTTCCAAACTTACTTCCAACTCATTTGTACCATCTCCATCTAGGTCGAGTTGTTTTGATTCACCTACACTTAATGTTATTTCTACAGGGTCAGATTGGATTACAAGCGTTACTGAGCTTGATGTAATCTTCTTGAATTTCACTGTGTGTGAGGTCTTGCTGTCTAGGCTAATTGTTGTACTCTGACCTTCTTTCTTAGAAAATTCAACTGTAGCATCTGCTTCCTTATCCATGTTGTAGTCTACCTTTACTTCAGCTGCTGCTCCTGAAGACGAACCTCCAGAACTACCACTAGATCCGCCACTACTTGAAGATGAGGTAAGGTGTGCTGTGAACTGCTTTGTTGCAGATGTTGTAGCGTGACCTACTGCATCTGTTGCTGTACATGTAAGGCTGTAAGTTCCTGCGCTTTGAGTATCTGCTCCTGTAAATGTTATTGAAGTTGTTGTTCCTGTTTTTGTTTGGCTATTTGGTTTGGTCAAAGTCCATGAATATGTTACCGGACTAAGATCAGTTGCTGCACATGTGTATGTAATTGAAGTTGAGGTGTCTATTGTTGTTGTAGTTGGTGCAGTTAATGTAACTGCTGGGCTATCTTTGTCAATTGTAAAGTTCATCATCTCTGTTACATAAACCTGGTTGAATGAGTCATTTACTACAAAAATCAACGATGTTACATTACGGTCTTTGTTATCAGAAGATGTTTCATTAAATATACCCTTTAATAAGAAAGGCGTATTTACATTTGTACCCCCAGCAGTAACATTCATTGTGAATAGTGTAAAGTTATCAGTACTTCCGTTTAGTCTTGAGGCTGGGAAGTCTATGTTAAAGAACACTCTAACACTATCATTAACTCTAAATGTTGAATCATTTACTGTTGCATATACTGTCAAGTTAGCTCCGTCTTTCAAGTATACTGTTGAGTTAGTACCGCTACCCGGACTTACAGTATTGGTTCCATCAGTTATGTTTATTTGAGTGATTCTTGGAGCTAAACCGTCAACATATGTTCTGAATGTTACTGTTTCTGTAGCAGAAGCTGAGCTATTATCAGAGATGTTAAGAACCCAATCATATACCCCTTCTGTACCGTTTGTTGCAGTTACATTAAACCAGATATTTAATGATCGATTGACAAGGAGTGTGGAGTTCAGTGGCTGTGTTATGTTTTCCATTGAAAGAACAGTATTTGTTCTATTGTAGAATCTCCAACGCGTAAAATTTTCATTACCATCTGTTGTAGCGTTTATAGAAGAGTTCCAGAATCTAATATTATAACCCCCTGTTGGTATTGTGATATTAGCCCCTGTTATTGAAGCATTGCCTGTAAAGTTAATTGTGAAGTTTATTGTTTCTACTTCTCCCCCTATCGACCAGACACTGTCGTTACCTTGAAGATGTAATCTTGCTGCCACTCCACTACTGATGTTTACACCGCTTCCAACACTATTATAGTTAAATGCTCCAGAAACCATATATGCTATTACGATAAATAAAAAACTTATAAGAAGTAAATTCAATATCCTCTTTTTTTCCATTAATAACACCCTCCTTGTAAATAATTGCACTAAATTATTATAATATTATAAAGTTTATAAAAATCAACTGATATTTAAATGTTTCTAACGTGAATTATTTATGGATAAGGTCGACAAAACTTTGCTTTATGGTATTTTAGGGATTGTTTTTCTTAAAATCTTGTTAGTCAGCATTATTCCTGCTCCTTCTGCCTTTAGTGATTCGTATATTTACTCAAAAATGGCTGAAAGTTTCTTTAATTTAGGAGAGTTTTCAATTCATGGAGTTTTTACAAGCTTGTTTCCTCCATTGTACCCTATATTTTTGTCAATTTCTTATGTTTTCAAGGATATGGAAAAGATTTTTCTTTTAATGAAGATCATAAATGTGATAATCTCTACTTTAATTGCTATTCCTGCTTATTTACTAGCTAAAGAGTTTTTTGACAAGAAAAAATCAGTAATTTTTGCCTTATTAATTTCTATTCTACCTTGCAGTTTTGCTCTTTCAGGGTATTTAATGGCTGAAAACTTGCTATATCCCTTGTTTTTAACGGCTTTTTACTTTATCTATAGGTCTTTTAACTCTGAAGGCTATAAATTTGATGTTTTAGCTGGAATTTTTATTGGATTAAGCTTTTTGACTAAGGTAACCTCTATTGTTTTGTTAATCATTACTTTTGCTTACCTAGTATATATAGGCTTTAAACAGTTAAAGAAGAAAGCTATTTTATTCTTAGTTTTCTTGTTAACAATTTTGCCTTGGGTTATCAGGAATGGTATGCTTTTTGGTTTTAACTTTAATGGATTAACAGGGCATTATGCCAAAGAAGCTTCTTTAACCCTTAATTTACTTCAGGCCTTGCCTAATGCTGGAAGCTGGTTCTTATTGTATATTAGTTATTTGGCATTGGCTTCTGGAATTATCTTTTTTTTAATGAGTTTTGGCACTTTGTTTAGCAAAGACAAGAAAGTTAAAGGATTTTCCTTGTTTGTTTTTTTAAGTGTGATTATTTTAAGTGCTATTATTGCTATACCTAATATAAAGGCAGTGAGTTTTTATGATACCATATTACCATGGTTGTTAGGAAGACCTGTTGGGAGATATATCGATTTAGTATTACCTTTAGTTATTCTTTTAGGATTTTTAGGCTTTAGTGAATATGAGAAAAAAAGAGCTTTTTGGGGTATTTCTTTTTCAATAACCTCATTTTTTGTTATTTTTGGCTCTGTTTTATTGTTTTTCCCTTTATTCCCTGTGAATAATGTTTCTTTGACATGGCTTGGAGCTTTAAATTCTTTTATTGGTGTTCTATTTGGAAGAGGGTTAGAGGAAACTGGATTCTTTATAGAGAATTTTATTATTTTAGTTTTAGTTTTATCATTTGTTCTTTTAGCCACAGGATATTTGCATTATACTAAAAAATTAACTTTAAAGAAAATCTTGCCTTTTTTCTTTTTGTTTTTCTTTATTTCAAGTTTGGGTGTTTTTGCCATTAATTATTATGATTCTAGTAAATATTGGTATAATGGAGATTTAATGCAAGCAGGTTTATGGCTGAATGATTATGATTCTGGAAACTATAAGGTTTTAATTGATGACCAGTATGAAGGAAAAATCTGGAAGAAAGATCAAAGCAGTTTATATGAAGGAAGTGGAAATAATAGCGTGACTGTTATTGGATTTTGGATAAATAATGAAATAAGGATTGGAAATGTTAGTGAAACTGATGGATTTAAATATGTTATAACAAAGGATGACTTAAATTTAGAATTAGTCCATAAGCGAGGGGAGATTAAGGTTTATGAAAATTGAAACTATTTTGAAATGTGTTAAGTGCAATAAAGATTTAGCTAAAACTAGGAATAAATATGTTTGCAAAAATAAGCATTCTTTTACAATTGTAGAAAGTATTCCTGATTTTATTTTAGATAAAGATAAAAAAGAGTTAGAAAAAGAATTCAAGGCTCAGGAAAATTCAGTTTGGGAGTATAAAAATATTGAAACTGAGGCTGGGGTTATGAGTTGGAGAAACTGGAAAAATAAACTAATTGTTGATAAAAAAGGACTAATTTTAGATAATGGTTGCGGGCCTGGTAAGTTATCATTATTGATACCTAAGGAAAATACTGTTATTGGGTGTGATGTTTCTCTGGACATGCTTAGAGAGGCTAAGAAAAGAATTAATTTTGTTGTGAGAGCTATGGCTGAGAAATTGCCATTTAAGGATGGAATCTTTGATGTTGTTTATACCGATTCTATGCTGCATCATTTAAAGAATCCAATAGACGGAGTTAAAGAAGTTCATAGAGTTTTGAAGAAAGATGGTATTGCTGTTTTTAGTGAAACACATGCTGCATTGGTTAATAGAAAACTGAGGGAGAATGCTTACAGGAATAGAGAAAAGTTTTCTGAGTGGCATAAAAATTTTGAGAAAAAAGAACTACTTGATGCTATAAAACCTTATTTTGAGATTTATTCAGTTGAGAATGTAAGTTATTTGGGTTATATGTATGAAGGAACTAACAGAAAAATTCCTTGTGATAAATATTTAATGAAAACTTTTTTAGCTTTTGATAAAATAATTTCTAAAACTCCGATTATTAAAAATCAATCATGGCATATTATTGTTAAGGGCGTAAAGAAATGATTACATTTAAAATCTCATTTTTTAAACGAGTATTTATCTGAGCCATCATTTCCATAACAAATTATTTCTTGTTTATTCTGCATTAAATAATTTAGATCTTTGCTTTTGCAGAATTCTTTAGCTTGTTCTAATTCTTCTTTTGTTGCTGGATGATAAAAAGCTAATGCTACGCTTAACGCGGCAAACAAAATTATATACAACAAGATTATTAATTTTATTTCTTTTTCCATCCTTCCTTGCAAGTTTAAACTTTATACCCTATGACACCAATACCAAAATTATTATATATATATCTAAAATTTTATATAAATGTGTATACAATATGAAAAAGATTTTATTGGTTAATCCAAGAGTTGAAACAAGAGCAACCCCCCCTCTAGGTCTTTGCTATATAGCAGCTATCCTTGAAAAAGGAGGGCATAATGTTAAAATATATGATCCAATTCCAACAAGAAAGGGGTTATCAGAGAATTTTGAAGATTCTCTTAAAAAATTTAATCCAGACATTGTAGCATTTACCTGTACTTCCCCCCAAGAAGATCCTGTATTTGCGCAAGCTAAATTGACTAAAGAATTTAATCCTAAAATCTTGACAGTTGTTGGAGGCTCTTTAATAACTTCTGAAGGAGAGAGGATAGTAAAAAACGACTGCATGGATGTAGCAGTTCAAGGAGAGGGAGAAATTACTTTTGAAGAATTAGTTAATGCATTTGAGCAAGGGAAGGGATTTGAGGGAATCAAGGGAGTTATTTACAAGGTAGGCAACAATGTAATAAAAAACGCACCAAGAGAACTTATAGAAGATTTAGATTCTTTGCCTTTTCCTGCAAGGCATTTACTTGACATGAATTGGTATGCTAGAAGAAATAGCATGGTTAGAGGAGAATGGTTAAAAACAACATCTCTTATGGGAGCAAGAGGATGCCCTCATAGATGTATATTCTGTGCTTCTCCAAAAACTCTTGGTAGAAAAGTAAGATTAAGATCCCCAGAAAATTATGTTAATGAAATAGAAGAGCTAGTGAGTAAATATGGAATTGAGGCTATAAGATCTGTAGAAGATGTGTTTACACATAATCCTCGTTGGGTAAATGAATTCTGTGACAAATTAATTGAAAGAAAACTGAGAATAAAATGGGACTGCCAATCAAGAGTGAATGCTATAGCAATCAATGCTGAAACTCTAAAGAAAATGAAAAGAGCAGGATGTGTCCAAATATGTTTTGGTGTTGAATCTGGCTCACAAAGGATACTTGATATCATAAAAAAAGACGTTAAAGTTGAAGACACTATAAAAGCATTTGACTTATGCCATAAAGCTGGAATAAGATCCATGGCAAACTTTATTATAGGCCACCCTTATGAAACCTATGAGGATATTGAAAAAACAAGACGATTAGCTAGGAGAATAAAAGCAGATTATGCCCAGTTTTATATCGCCACTCCATTACCTGGAACTGAGCTTTATGAAATGGCTGAAAAAAATGGCTGGTTAAGAGAGGGCCAAACTTTCTATGGGAGAGAAGCAGGGGAACATATTACTATGGAATGCGAGTTTTCAGCAAAAGAATTATTAAGAATAAGAGATGAACTAGACTCTGAGTTCTCGAAATCTACAATAGCGGGTTACTTAACAAATTTCGGCTTTATGCGAGATCTTGTTACAAATAATTTAAGACATCCAGAAGATGTTGTTAGTCATTTTAAAATTTTAGTAAAAACCAAAAGTGTTACGGAGCTAGCTAGATCTATGGAAGTTAAGCTGAGACTAAACTAGTCTATTTCTTTAAATAAAATTCAATCTCAAATACCGACGTAAAGGGGCTTAAAGTTTCTGAAAACTTTTCATAAAACACAGGTTTGATATTCATTATTCTTTCCCATATCCATAAGACTGGTTTTATAGTCAAATAGCAATAATACAGTTTAGGGTATCTTTTTCTGTTATTCTCATCAACTTGCCAGGTTCTCAAAACTACTTTTTGTTTACTAAACCTTATGTCTGGCATCATATGGCTCATTGGATTATTGGGCTTAAAGCCGTACATTGCTGTAGCTGTGAAGAATTGTTTATGACCTATTGTAAACGCCCGATAACTTGAATAGTGAGGAACTTTTATTGAGACCTCCCCACCTTTCCTTAGCACTCTATGAATTTCCCTCATTGAATTTTCAAAACTTTCAAGATGCTCTAAACAATTATCCATGTATATAAAATCAATACTTTCATTTTCAAAAGGCAAACCTTTATCGATATCGTGAACTAAATCTGTTTCTTTAGTTTGTACCTTGTCTAAACCTATGACTTTTCTTCCCTTAGAATCTTTATATTTTTTATTCCCGCAACCAATATCTACAATGTTATATTCTTTTTTATTTAATTTAAACATTCAATAACTCCCTAATACTCCCTTTTGTTTCTAGTGTGTTCTGTTACAATTGATGCTCTTTCTTTTATCATAATTGGGGATTAGTCTGGCTTTAAAAATTTTTCTAATATTGTAGCTAAGTCAACATATCCAGAAATAGAAATCTTTAAATACTGATGTATATACGTATATACATGGAAAGCAGAACTGTTCAATCTTTTGGGAATAGCGGGCATATTGTCTTGCCCAAAGGATACATAGGCAGAAAGGTAAAGTTTTTGCTAGAGACTAAAAGTTTTGAAGACATTAAGTCCGATATATTAGAGATCTTAAAACCATTTTTAGAAAACATATTGGGGATTTATGTTTATGGGTCTTATGCAAGAAATGAGCAAACTATTGATTCTGATGTTGATGTTCTGGTTGTTGTTAGTAAACAAGTAAAAATAACGCATAAGATTAATGATTATTCCCTTGTTTTTGTAACATTAGAAGATTTAGAAAAAACTCTTGATGAAAATGCCATTCTGTTATTGCCTTTATTAAAAGAAGTCAAAACAGTGATTAATCCTGATTTATTAAAGAAATATGAAAGTTATAGATTCACTAGGAGGAATACTAAAATATTTTTAGAGTCCTGCAAAGATGTTATTAGGCTTAACAAGAAAGGAATAGAACTTGATTTTGATGTGGGAAGTATTGTTTACTCCTTAATTTTGAGGATAAGGGCATTGTTTATGATAAAGGAAATAATGAAAAATAGATCTTATTCAAAGTCTTCTTTTTTTTATTTCTTGAAAAGTAATGGAATTAATAATGTTAACGAGTTGTATAGTATTTATTCTAAAGAAAGAGAAGGATTTAAAGTAAAAGAGTCTAAAGTTGTAAAGAAAGATGATTTAATGAAATTATTAGATATGGCTGAGAATATGATAAAAGAATTAAAATGAGCAAGAAAAAATACAAGAAAGGTGCTGAAAGCATTAAAAAGCAAATAGATATTCACAAAGATATTAAACTAAAGAATGCTGTTGATACTGGAAATATTGAATTAGCTGGTTATTACAAGAAAGAAATTGAGAGGCTAGAAGAGCAGCTTAAGCAAAAAGAAGAGAAAATTTCCAAGAAAAAGGTATCCGTTTAGCTAATCGCCCACTATAAAAAAGTGAAATTCCATTTTTATAGAGGATAAAAAGTGTTACTAAGCCATTTTTGGCTATTTTTCAAAAAAATCAAGCTTATCGTCGGTAAGTTGAAAAACAGCTAAACGGATACCGAAAAAGTAACTCTTTTAATTGTTTCTTATTTAAAGACTGTATGAATAATCTAATCCCATTAGAATGCCTAGCCTTTGAATATACTGTTAAAGGGGGTATTTTTATGAAGGTGGTAAAACATGATGTTTACACGCTTGTAAAAGGGAAGATGATTGTAAGCGATAGAAAGTTGGGTGTTATAAACATAAACAGAGAACTTGAGCTTATGGAGCTTCTCAGAAACAAGAAGGTTTATGCTACTAGAGATGATGCAGAGTTTTATTATAATGGAAAATGAAAAAAATTATTGTTACAATTCCTGCGTATAATGAAGAAGAGACTATTGCGAAGGTTATTCAAGATATAAAAAAAGTAAATAAGATCTATGAGGTTTTAGTTGTTGACGATGGAAGTGTTGATAACACTAAAGAAATAGCTAAGAAAAATGGAGCGATTGTTGTTTCTCATCCTAGAAATTATGGATTGGCTGAGGCTTTCAGGACTGAAGTTAAAGAATGCTTGAAATTAAAAGCTGATATAATTGTGCATACTGATGCTGATGGGCAATATTTGGCTTCTGATATTCCTAGGCTTATTAAAGAAGTTGAAGAGGGGCATGATTTAGTTTTAGGAAATAGGTTCCTTGGTGGGATTGAAAGCATGCCTTTACTGAAGAAATTGGGCAACAAAGCTTTTTCAAATGCTATATCTAAAATAATTAGACAACAAGTAGGAGATTGCCAAACGGGATTTAGGGCTTTTACTAGAGAAGTTGCTGAAAAAATTGAAATTAAATCTGATCATACTTATACCCAAGAGCAAATAATAAGAGCTGTTAATCAAAAATTCAAGATTAAAGAGATTGGGACTTACTTCAAAAAAAGAGATGGAGAAAGCAGGTTAATGAGGAATCCTTTTGAATATGCCTTAAAAGCCTGGATAAATATCTTAAGAATTTATAGAGATTATCAACCTTTAAAGTTTTTCGGAGCTATTGGACTTTTCTTTCTTAGCCTTGGGGTTTTAATAGGTTTAATTTTAGTTTTATTATTTTTGACTACTGGAAGAATTGGTCATTTGCCTTTGACAATTTTGAGCATTATGCTCGTTATTATTGGTGTGCAGATTGGCTTGTTTGGATTTTTGGCGGATATGAAGAATTAATTCATTTCAATTTAAGATATACATTTTTTGTAAATTCAACTACTTTTTCTGCATATCCTTTGTCAAGAATTGTTCCATAATAAACTATACCATTTCTGAAAAACCTAAGCTGATCTGCAAACTGAATATCATTTTCCTTAAACCCCGGTACTCTTAAATATGACACTTCTGCTTCGTGAGCTCCCTGTCCTGCTGCGTTATAACCCTTTAATAGCATTTGCTCTTATTGATTCCATTAGAATATCATAGCAATCTTTTATTATAGAGCTTGCGTTATCTTCATCTATTCCCATAACGCTTAAGCGCTTGTTTAATCCTCTAAATGATTTTCAGCTTCTTCTGCGAGGAACTTGGCTCTTGATTTATCAGGATTTTGTACTTTTACAATCTTATCTTTAATGAAATACTCAAAATCCATTACTGCCCTCATAACTCAACCCCCCCACTAAAACAATTCCATTACAGATGTTTTCTCTTAAGCTCTTATGTATTTTATTCCAGGAATCATAAAAATTAATGTTTATTTCTCTTTCTAATATTTTGCCATATTTTGACAAGTCCATTGTTTTATTTTTTCTTCCAATAATTGCAATGTCGATATCTGATTTTTCTGTGTCATCCCCTCTTGAGTAAGAACCGAAGAGGATTATTGAAGCTCCTGCAAATTCTTTTTCAAGAAAATCTACTAATCCTAATTCGTATACTTGCTTTAGGTTGTCTACTCTTTTTAACTGCATTACTTTTTGGTTGCTTCTATTTAATTCAATAGACCACCTTTTTGATTCTTTATCCTTATTGATCTTGATAAAACCCTCTTTTTCTAAACCCGGTATCGCTTTCATTACTGCAGGTTGCGAAACTTCCAGATTTTTTGAGATTTGCCTCTGATTTAATGGATTCCCTGTTTTTATGAATAACAACCTTAAAATCTCTTGCTGTAGTTTTGTTAACTTTAGTTTATATATATTTATCATAGTTAATATATATTAACTTTAGTTTATATAGTTTTTGGTTAGCTTTAATTGAGGGTAAAAAGATACTAAATCAGCCTTATGAAATAATTTCGGGATAATCCAATAAAACAAGAAACAGTTAATTTTTTAAGCTTTTAAGATGAATTATAAAGTATTCTAGGGGTTAAGATGAAAATATTATTAGTTATGCCTTCTGTAGATAATGGCTATTGGAAAAAGTTAGGAAAAAAGGTAGGTCCTAGATCAGAGCCATTAAGCTTGTTGTACATAGCTACGTATCTAAACCAAAATGGTCATAAAGCAGAAGTGGTTGATTGTGAAGCAGAGGGAGTATCTTTAGAAGAATTAGAAGACAGAATAAGAAAAGGAAATTATGATTGTGTGGGTGTTGCTATGTTAACTCCTTTATACAGTCAAGCAGTAAATATTTGCAAAGCTGTTAAAAAAATTGATTCAAAAATAAAAACTATTGTTGGAGGAAGCCATCCTACTTTAAGATCTAAAGGGACTATAGAAGATGAGGCATCAATAGATATAGCAGCAGTAGGAGAGGCTGAATTAACCTTCTTAGACTTATTAGATGCTTTTGAAGGAAAAAAAGAGCTAAGAGATGTAAATGGAATCGTGTTTAGGCATAATACCACAGTTATTCAAACTAGAGCGAGAGAAAAAGTACAAGACTTAGATTTATTACCCATACCTGATAGAAACTTAATTAACATGAGCTTGTACAGGCCAAGTGTTTCTTATTACAAAAGACTTCCTGCTTATACAATAATCACAACAAGAGGATGCCCTTACAGGTGCACTTTTTGCGCTACAGCTAAAACAGGGTATAGGATGCATTCTGTTGAAAGAGTTATAGCTGAAATGAAGATTCTAGTAGAGGGTTATGGAGCTAAAGAAATTTTGATAAGAGATGATACTTTTACATTAAACAGGCAAAGAACTATTGACTTGTGTAATGCAATAATTGAAAGAGGCTTAAATAAAAAAATAATCTGGGACTGCATTACAAGAGCGAACTTAGTTGATAAAGAATTATTAATTAAAATGAAGCAGGCAGGATGCTGGGGAATGCATTTTGGGGTTGAGGGTGGAACTCAGAAATTGATAGACAGCATACATAAAGACACTACATTAGAAACTATTGAAAAGGCATTTAGATTATGCAGAGAAGTTGGAATTAATACAAGAGCTTACATGATGCTTGGAATGCCTGGATCAACAAGAGAAGATGATTTGACAACAATAGAATTTGCTAAGAAAATAGATCCTGATTGGGCTCAGTTTACTATTTGTACTCCTTATCCTGGAACTCAGATGTATGATGAGCAAGTTAAAGTGGGAAATGTTTCTAGTGATTGGGATACATTTCAAACATGGGGGGGATTTTCTGAAACAGATTTGCCATGGGTTGCAGATGGAAGAACTTCGGAGGAAATAAAAGAAATGCAGAGACATGCATTAAAATCATTTTACTTCAGGCCTAAAGTTATTGTCAGGAAAATAACCAATATTGATAATTTACCTATTTTTAAGAAATATGTATTAGGGGCCATGGCTTTAGCTGCTGGTGGAAGCGGAAGAACTCCTGAATAATTCTTTAGAAAAGCTTTTATATTAGTTATACCCTGTGTATAATTAAAATGATTATATCTAAAACGAGAAAATGGGGGAATTCTTTGGGCGTAATAATCCCTAAAGAGATTGCAAAAGATATGAAACTAAGAGAGGATCAGGAAGTGGTAATAGAGATAAAGCCTAAAGAAAATGTTCTAAAGGAGTTATTTGGTTTTGGAAAGGGTAAAATCAACAAATCAACTGAAGAGATATTAAAAGATGCTAGAAAAGGACTGAGCAAATATTTTTAAAATGAAAGTAAACTGTCTTGATACTTATGCATTGTGGGAAATTCAACTAGCAAATCCAAAATATTCTCCCATTTTAAACTGCCCATTTATCATTACAGACTGGACCTTAGTGGAATTTTATAAAACAATGTTAAAGGAATATGGAAAAGAGATTGCTGTGAAGTGGTATGAAAAGTTTAAGCCTTATTTTAAAAGAGTAGACATAGACATATTGATCAAAGCAGTTGATTTTCATCGAGAAAACAAAAGAGAGGATATATCTCTTTTTGATTCTGTGGGCTATATTTTCTCATTAGAAAAAAATTATATTTTTGTAACTGGAGATAAGGCATTCAAAAATAAAGAAGGGGTTTTGTTTATCCAAAAATAAACCTCTGTGCCTCACTCATTTCATAAATCTTCTGTAAAGCAGGTATAAAATAAATGCTACAAGAGCCAATGGGAGTATTATCACAACAAACTTCAGCAAATTATTAAAGCTTTCCACAAAAGATGCTACCAGGTTAGAGAATTTAATAAACATTATATTTGCATAACCAGATTGTTTTTCTTTAACGGTTAATGAAATTGTTGAATATGAAATTTGGTTTTTAATGTCTTTTAGTGAATCTTCATAATACTTGATTGTTCTTTCCTGATTGAAAATACGATCAGACAAGTCTATTTTTTCCTGGACTGTCTTTGCTTCCTCATACATTTGTTGGTATCTAGACAATCTTTGTTTTTCAGCTTCTAATGTTGTCTCTGTATCTACTCTCCTTTTTGTGATATCTTCTGTATTCTCAGTAAAGGATTTTACTTCTCCTATGCTTTTTAATGATTCAACTAAAAGATTATATTTAGAAGTTTCAACTTTTATTTGATAATTTGATTCTATGTAAGAAGTTCTATCTTCACCATATGAATTTGTATTTTCGTTTAAGATTATTGCATTGTTTTGCTTGATTAAAGTTTTTATTGCTGAATCTGTTTCTTTGAAACTACCTCTGTTTATTTCTGCAGATAAAGAAGCTGAAAGGGATTATTTAATTAGGTTACTTTTTAACATTTTTCTAGAATCTTATTTTTAAGAATCTCTATTGATTTGAAAAGATGTCAATTTCAAGCCCTGTATCTCACTTTATCATACCAGTTTTTGAAATTAACAGGCATTGATCTATAAATTGGTTTTGCTATTTTTTCACGCATATTGTCCATTACAGAAACCATCTCTCCTGCTACGTATGTTGGTGATTCATGCTTAATGTTGAAATCTACAATTCCTCTTTTGAATAGAGTGTCTACAACAAAAGCAGGCAGTAAACCATATCTGGTATTTGTGCAAGGGCCTCTCATTAAATTTAATACTAAGTTTAGATAAGCATTCTTTTTCTTTAATTTAATGTGCTCCCATCTGTCCCAGTAGTTGAGCATTGAAGCTGTGTCATTGTAGGTTTTGATATAACCATCTTCCAATGCCTTTTTGAATAAAGGAGTCCCTTCAAAGAAAATTAAGTTGTTTACACTCAAGTAATAAGGTTTAGGAAGCTTTCTTAATAGTTTTATTGTATCTAAAATGTCTTCTGCTGTTTCATAAGGATTTGAGCTTATGACATCATACATTACTGCTAATTTATGCTTATGCTTATTCAATACTTTTGCGCATCTTAAGACTTGGTCTGCACTGATAAATCTTTTGTAAACCTCTTTGTTTAATCTGTCAGAACCGCTTTGAATGCCAATAATAATATCTGTTAAACCTGCATCAACCAATAAATCAATTTTTTCTGAGCTTACATTTTCGGCGCTCATTGTTGCGGGCTCTGCTAAGCATTTAAACCTTATACCTACTTCTTCTTTGTATCTTTTAGCAAATTCTCTAATCCATTTAATGTCCCTAATTGTGAAAGTTTCGTCTCTTAGGTCAAATACACCAATAGATGGAAATTTTTCCTTTAATCTTTTTAATTCTTTTATCACATAATCAACAGAGTGGGTTCTTAGTAAATCTCCTTTGCCTTTGTATAATTCACGCATAATATTATTTGTGCAATAAGAGCAAGCTTGAGGACAGCCTCTTTCAGTCTGGAAGAAGATCATGCCTCCAATATGCCTTTCTTCAAAGGGTATTAACTTTCCTTTTTCTAGAATCACTTGATCTTCTAAATCATAGTCTGGATGAGCTAATTCATCTAAATTGTGAACTGGGGAATCAACTGGATTGACATATTCTTTTCCATCTTTTCTTACCCACAAACCCTTTATTGAGGTTATATCTTCATTTTTTTCTATCTTTGATGCTAATTCAGTTATTGCCCTCTCTGCTTCTCCAACTGCAATTATATTGCATTTTTCAAAACATCTTTGTGGAAAGAAAGTGGGATGCGGCCCTCCCCAAACGACAGGAGTTCCTTTTTTTTCAAATAAGTCTACTAATTGTTGTGCTCTACCGCTAGTTGACTCCATAGCGCCAATACCCATTAAACCAGAATCTTTAGCTTGTTCTTCGACTTGTCTTAATTCATTTTTAGTATATTTTCTAAAATAATCTTCTCCTAAAGGCAAGAAGATCATCTTTACCTTATGACCTTCTCTTTTCAGACAAGCTGATAAAGTTCTTAACCCTTGGTCTGCTGGAAAGGTTGATGTTGAGATTAAAGTTATTTTCATAAATAACACCAAAAACTTCACTTTTTGCCATATTTAAATAGTTTGTTGTTATTGTGTTATTAGAAGGAGGATGAACCGATAGGAAGCATGTGTAGGCTTTTCGAGTCGTTAAATATTTATAAGTATCTGTTCTTGTGTTAACTAGGGAATGCCCATTTTGTAATAAAGAAGTGATTGAAAAACAAAAAATCTGTGAAACTGGTGCAGAATATATTAGACCTGCAAATAAAGGGCAATGTATTGTTTTACCAAAAAGACATGTTCAAAATATTATGGAGTTAACTAAATCTGAAGCTGGAAGCTTATTGAAGACTATAAGATTTGCTTCGACAATATTGGAGGCGTACTTACACCCAGATGCATTTAATTATGGGTTTAATGAGGGAGCATATTCTGGGCAAATGGTTAAGCATTTACATTTTCATGTAATACCTGGGTTCAAAGGGGATAAACTTCCTGAATTTCATCTGTTTCATAGAGACCCGAAAACCAAAAAGAATTTAGCTGATGGAGAATTGAAACCTTTTGTTCTAGAGTTTAGGAAAGTTTTTAATGCTTGGAAGCTCATCAAATTCTAATATATTTTAATGGGTGATGCTCAGGTTAGTTTTGCTTCTTGTGCCAATCCCAAGCACTCTTAATGATATCACGAGTATCATACTGTGGTTTCCAGCCAAGTTCTTTTTGTATTTTTGAAGAAGACGCAACCAACTCTGGAGGATCACCTTCTCTTCTTTTTTCATTTACTGTTTTAATCTCTTTTTTTGTGATTTCTTTACACAAAGCAATTATTTCTTTTACTGAGCTGCCTTTTCCTGTACCTAAATTATAAACTCCTGATTTCCCTTTTTCTGTGAATTTTAAAGATAGAATATGTGCAGAGGCTAGATCCAAAACATGAATATAATCCCTTATGCAAGTGCCATCCTTGGTAGGGTAATCTGTTCCTAAAATTTTGATATGGTCTCTCTTGCCCAATGCTGCTTCTAATACTAAAGGAATCAGGTGAGTTTCTGGGTTATGTTTTTCACCTATCCCAAAGGCTGCTCCTGCTGCATTAAAATAACGCAGAGCAACATAATTGATACCTTGTGCTTTACTTGCTTCTAAGGCTTGCTCAAACATTGATTTAGCTAACCCATAATAGTTTACCGGATTTTTTGGATGATTTTCCTCTAATGGGACTTTTTTAGGAACTCCATAAACTGCGCATGTGCTTGAAAATACTATGTTTTTTACATTAAATTTATTCATGGTGTTCAAGAGGTTTATTGCATTTGCTACATTGTTGTGGAGATATTTGATAGGATTTGACATTGATTCGTCTACAAGTGTATAAGCTGCAAAGTGTATTACCGCATCTATTCTATTCTCTATGAACACTTTTTCCAAGCTAGTAGCATCACTTAAGTTACCTAAATAGAAAACTGCATTTTTTGGAATAAACTCTTTATGACCATGTTCAAGGTTATCAAAAACAACTACATCGTATCCTTGTTTAACCAACTCATGCGAAGTATGCGAACCTATATAACCTGCTCCTCCTGTGACGAGAATTGTTTTCATGCTCTTTTTTCTGATACCCTCTTGGCTCTTTCAATAACTAATTCTCTATTTTCTTTTATCCTCCTTATTGCATCTATTACATCATCAGTTTTAATTGCTTTCATACACTCCATATGCCTATCACCTTTGAGGTAACATTTTGGCTTCATACAAGATGTATGAACCTGATCTTTAAATACTACTATACTGTTTTTTGAGTAAGGTCTCCATATTTTTGGTGTACCTGCCCCAAATAAAGCGATAACTGGAACATTAAACCCTGCAGCTATGTGCATGGCTGATGAATCTATACTGATAACAAATTCTGCATTCTTTATAATAGCAAAAAACTCTTTAATTGATGTGCCGGCAAAATTATACATAAAGACTGTTGAAAGCTTTTTTAAGTTCTCATTTTTTTCATAATCTTGCTTGCTCCCTGTTAAAACTATTTCATATCCATTATTTTGGAGAAATTGCGCAAGCTCTGCAAATCTTTCTGGGAGCCATTCTTTGTTTTCTGCATGTCTTGAAGAATTTAATATTGCACAATAGTGGCTTGGAAGCTTTTTCTTCATTTCCAATTCTGTTTTTAGATCAGAATAAATTTCTAGGTTTTTGTTTCTTGGGTATATCCCTATTGTTTTTATTACATCAAGATTGTCATCTACTTTATGTTTTATCTGATAAGTTGGTTTTGTTTTTTTATGCAAAAAGAATCCTTTACTTTCTAAAAATCCGACTTTAGTACACCCAATTCTGTAAGGGATCTTTGCTTTTAACAGCATGGTACTTACTTTTATAGTTCCATTATGGAGGATTATTGCAAGATCATAACCTCCTTTTAGTTTTCTTGCCCATTCGTCATAATTGTAATTAAAGGGTAATATCTCGCTAATGTTTGGATTTCCATAAAGAGTGTCTTCCATGCCCTGCGAAACAAGTATATCTATTTTAGCAAGGGGAAATGCCTGTTTTACTGCCCTTATTGTTGGTGTTGTTACAATTATATCCCCTATAAATTTTAGTTCTACCATCAGTATTTTTCTTACTCTTCCTAGTTTTTTGAACTTGAATGGAAACATGTAAATATAGTCAAGAATGTAATCCATGAACCATAAGGTATTCCTCATGAACTCTTTGTAAGGGATAAGCTTGTTTACCATAAGTATTACTCTCTCAAATAAATTTAAATAGCTTTTTAACGGGTCTAAGCCATGAAAATTCTTGTTATTAATGATTCTTGCAAGGAAGTTGGTGGAGCAGAAACTTATATATTTGGCATTATCAAGCTTCTAAGAGGTGAAGGTCACGAGGTTTATCTGTTTAGCTATGATTCTGAAAGCAGGAAAGATGAGCATTCCTTAATATTAAAACATACTAAAAAGAGATCCAAGTTTTTGTTTCATAGGTTTATATTCAATCCTAGGGTTTATAGGGAGCTTAGACAGTATATTAAAGAAATAAATCCAGACATAATTCATATGCATAATAATTATGCTTATTCGCTTTCTGTGCTTTTTGCTTTAAGAAAATTTGATATTCCGGTTATACATCATGTGCATGATTGGGGGCTTGTTTGCCCTACTGCATGGAGTGTTTATAAAAAAAATTTACAAGTGTGCAAGTCTGTTGAAGGAATTCAACTTAAATGCTTAACTTCTGGTTGCTTGCCTCTTCACCACTGGGTTTTAACCTATTTTAGGGACAAGATGAGGATTAAACTTGAGAGGGAGAATGTTAGATTATTTATTTCACCAAGCATAAAACTAAGAGACTATTTGAAAAATCATAATTTAACTCCTGCAATATGGCTACCTCATTTTGTAGAGTTTGAAAATGTAAAAATAAAAAATCCTAGGCAAAACATTATTCTCTATGTTGGTGTCCTTAGTGTAAACAAAGGAGTTGAATATCTTATTAAAGCTTTTCCTTTAATCAAAGAAAAGATAAATGGTGTTAAGCTTCACATTGTTGGAGATGGCCCTGAAAGAGAAAAACTTGAACAGTTGTCTAAGGAACTTAATATTGAAGGTGATGTTAAGTTTTTTGGGAAGATCCCTCATGAAAGAGTGATTGAGGCTTATACTAAAGCAAAAATTTTGGTTATGCCTAGCATTTGGATGGAAAATGGCCCTTTTGTCCTGTATGAAGCTATGAATGCCGGAAAGCCTGTTATAGCGAGTAATAGGGGGGGCATTGTTGATTTAGTAAGAGACAACGTTAATGGGCTTATTGTTGAGCCTGCAAATTCTCAAGATATTGCTAAAAAAACAATTAAGCTTTTAAAAGATAAGGAATTACTAAAACAGTATTCACTAAACTCTAAGAAGATATTACAAGAAGAGTTTACTACGAAAAAGCATTTAACTTACCTAAATAACATATATAAAGGTTTGTTGTCAAAGAGAGGTAAAAATGAAAGTCTTACTTATTAATCCACCACTAACTGCTAAGGAGCAGGCTAGAGATTTTGAAGCTGCTGTAAATGTTTTGCCACCTCTAGGTATTGCATATATTGCTGCTGTTTTAGAACAAGATGGTTTTGAAGTAAGCATTATTGATAGCCTTGTTATGAAGGTTACTCATTCTTGGATAAGAGAGCTTATTGAAAGAGAAAAACCTGAGATGGTGGGAATTGCTGCCACTATACTACAAGTTGAAAGTGCAAATTTAGTTGCAAAAAATGCAAAGGAAGTTTCTCCTAATTCTGTTGTAGTCATAGGTGGTCCACATGTTGCAACTATGCCTGAGAGAGTTGTTAGAGAAGGAAAATATTATGATTTAGGTGTTACTGGAGAAGCTGAATACACCTTTAGAGAAATTGCTAGGAAGATTAGAAGTAAAGATTTTAATTTTGAGGGGGTTCAAGGATGTTATGCTAAAAAGAAAAATGGTGAGATTTCTTTTGGGGGGGTAAGACCTTATATTATGAATTTAAGTGAATTGCCTTTCCCTGCAAGACATTTACTGCCTCCTTTACATGTTTATACTCCAAGCCCTATCACATATAGAAAATTTCCTGTTGGGACCATGATGTCCTGCTATGATGAGGATACAGAAATATTAACAGAGAATGGGTGGAAACTCTTCAAGGATCTCTTACCTACAGATAGAGTGGCTTCATTAAACCCAGAAAATGATACCATAAATTATGAAAGACCGAAACACTTCACAAAAACTCATTTTGAAGGTAACTTAATACATTTTAAAAGCAAGCATGTAAATTTACTGGTAACTAAAAACCATAACATGTATGTAAACTTAAAACCCAATAGGGGGTTTAAACAAAATGATCAAAATACCTGTTTAGAGCTACTGAACGATGATTTCAAATTAATTCCTGCAGAACAAATAGTTAACCGCTACAAAATAGAATTTAAAAAGAACGGCGCCTGGTTAGGCAAAGAGGAAGAAGTATTTATTTTACTTGGGATAGATGATAAACCTCAAAAAGAGATACCAATGGATTTATGGCTAGAATTCTTTGGATATTGGATTGCTGAGGGAAACGCGAATAAAAAATCAAATAATAGGTATATAGTAAAAATAACACAGATTGACCTGTATAATAGATTAAAGATATCCGCATGCATTCAAAAACTGGGTTATAATTTTTATAGCAATGCAGAGTGTTTTGAAATAAGTAATAAGCAACTTTATATGTATTTGAAACAATTTGGAAAGCATTATGAAAAGTTTATACCCCAAAAATTATTACAACTATCTCAAAGACAAATAAAAATACTTTTAGATGCATTAGTATTAGGTGATGGTCATAAAAGCCAAAAAACTGGGCAGCTATGGTATAATACTACATCTAAGAAACTAGCAGATAATGTACAGGAAATGTTATTCAAGATTGGAATTTCTGGCACCATTGGTTTGAAAAAAGAATTGAGAGAATCATATATTAAAGGAAGACTTATCAGAAGTGTCAAAAAGTGCTATGTTGTTTCTTCTAATAATAAGCAAAATACACCCTTATTAAGAAAGAGTATTGGTGGTCATATCAAAGAGGTCCATTATAAGGGTTATGTTTATTGCTGTGAGGTTTCTTCGCATATCCTTTATGTAAGAAGGAATGGAAGATCTGTCTGGTGTGGTAATAGTAGAGGATGCCCAAGCCAATGTACTTTCTGTGATCGAAGTGTTTTTGGAAACTATACAAGACAAAGAGATCCAATTAATGTTGTAGATGAAATGCAAGAACTTGTGGAAGTGTATGGTGCTAAAGAGATTAAGTTTTATGATGATACTTTTACTATTAACCATAAAAGAGTCTTAAAAATTTGTGATGAAATTAAAAGAAGAAAACTAGACGTTACGTGGTCTTGCTTGACCAGAGTAAGCAGTGTAACAAAAGAGATTTTAGAGGCTATGCATTCAGCAGGATGCTGGCATTTACTATATGGGATTGAATCTGGGAATCAGCATGTTTTGGATTATATTAAAAAAGGCACTAATTTAGAGCAGATAAGAAAAGCGGTTACATGGGGTAAGGAAGCTGGCTTGAATATTAGAGGTTCATTTATCTGTGGTTTGCCTGGTGAAAATAAAGAGACTATAGAGAATACTGTTAAATTTGCTTTAAGTCTGGGGCTAGATGAAGCTAATTTCTATACTCTGGCTTTATACCCTGGAAATGAGCTCTATCATATGATGAAAGAAGAGGGGAAGATTAGGCATGAAAATTATGAAGATTATAATCCTTTAGCTTATGATGATGGTGCTGTTTTGGCCTATGTTCCTGACGGCATGGAGGAAAAAGAGTTAAAACAGATAATCAAAAGAGCTCATAGGAGGTTTTATTTCAGACCTTCTTATGTTACAAGACAAGCAATGAATATCCGGTCTAAGGAAGATGTTAAGAGGTATTGGCATGCAGCTAGAGCTTTATTTAAGCTGAATTTTGCTTCTGGGTAAAAAAGTTCTACTTTTTAAATCTTATTTCTTAGATGATGATATGAAAATTGTTCATGTTACGGGCTATTTTCAACCTGAATTAGGATATGAGGAGTATTATCTAGCTTTAAATCAAAAAAAGTTAGGACATGATGTCTATGTTATAACTAGTGACAGGATTGCTAATCTGCCCAATTTAAATGGTTCTTTAAAAGAGATAAATTCAAAGTATAACACAAGATTTAGACCTGTTGGTCTCTCTGAGATAGATGGAATAAAAGTTTATAGATTAAAAACTATTTTTGAAGCTAAAGATTTTCTGGTTGTTAAAGGAATGAAAAGAATACTGAAAGAAATTAAGCCAGAGATAGTACATGCTCATGAACCGAGGCAGTTTATGACTATGCTTCCTGCATTGTATAAGAAAATTTTTGGATACAAGCTTATAACTGATCAGCATGATTATGACATCTTTCCTACAATAAGATCTAAGCTCATGACATATGTTGTAAGAAGAACTATTTGTAGATTTGCATTCAAAAAATCAGATAAGATAATAGCGATAACTCCTGAATCTAAAAGATTTATAAAAAATGTTTATGGAATAAAGAAAGAGGTTATAGACTCTACATTAGGCGCTGATACCGATCGATTTAAATTTAATTCTAAAAAAAGAGAAGGAATAAGGGAAAGATTTGGAATAAAAGATAAAGAGGCATTACTAATAACTGTTGGGCATATTGGGAGAAATAAAAAGTTAGAAAATTTGATTGAAGTTTTTTCTAAAACCAAAGATTCTAAGCTGATGCTTGTCGGAGGAGGGGATGAAGATTACACAAATGAGTTAAAAAAACTAACAGTAGAACTCTGCATTACTGATAAAGTGATATTTTTAGGAAGGATTTCACAAGAAGAGTTACCTTATTATTATTCTGCTGCAGATATAGGCGTATGGCCTTTCAGGGCCACTATAACTATAATAGAAGCTATGGCTTGTAAGCTTGCTGTGGTTATACCAGATATTGATACTGTAAAACATTTAGTTGCTTATGATAATGGGTTAACTTTTCAATTGGAGAATAAAGAAAATCTTTTAGAGAAAATTAACCTGTTGATAAAAGATAGAAGGTTAAGAGAAAATTTAAGTAAAAAAGCAGAAAAAATTACTATTGAAAAATTTAGCTATAAAAATATTGCCAAAGGGTATATAGAAATTTATAATTCGTAAATGATGTACCTATTGTTCTCATATATCTTTTTAAGGTTAAAGTTTTTTGGCTTTTCTACTATTATGTGAGTTACTCCATATACTCCTTTTGCATTTTGCAAGTCGTTTTCATTTAAGTTTTTATAGCCTTTTGTACACTTTTCTACTAATTCTGTTCTAGAGACAAAATCAAAATTGTGCTTGCAAACCAATTCAAATCTTTTTACTGCTTCTTTTACATAGCTAGTGCTATAGACTCCTACTCCTGAAGTTTTCCAATTTATGAATTCGCTTCTCTCTGAAAAAAATGTAAACCCAATGCTAAAAGTTGGAGTAATAAACAATGAATCTTTTGGTGTTAACTCTTTTGCTTTTAATGATACCTCTTCCCATTCAGTTATTTCTTTTTCTAGTGCTACATTACTAAAAACCCCTTTCTGGACGCCAATAAAGAATGGAACAAGAGATGCTGATAATAAGAAGAGTATCATGAAATAGGATATGTACTTAGGTGTATCTGATTTTGATTTAAACGCATTTACTATGTAGTTTATTATGTAGATGAATATTATAATTCTGAAAATTACAATGCCTCTGAATAAACTTGCTTGTATTACTAGCTTAACCGGATAAAACTCTGTGAATATCAAACCTATTAAGAACAATAAACATGTTCCCAGAGATATTACCATAATTTTTTTATGGACGCGCTCATCTGGCTTGTACCTTAATGAAACCAAGAACATTAAGGCTAACAAAGAGAATAATAAATATGTCTCTAAAGGCCAGGATAGAGGGAAGAAGTGCCCAGATACTCTTATTTCTAAGAAATTTAACCATTCTTTGAGATTGATTACATCTGTGGATGTAGCTGAGAAGGACTGGTATAGCATTGGAGAGGAGATTGTTAAGAATAAGAATATTGAAAATATGACTTTTTTATCTATTTTTTTATAATTTAAGAAGAAATAAAAACTATAAAGCATTAATATAAAGAAAGATGTTGTTGCATGCAAATAAGTAGATATTGCCAATAATATTGATGAAGCTACGTATTTGTTTCTTAAAAAAAATGCTAGCGAGAAAAGCAGTAAAGGAACTGCCAAGAAGAATGGAAAAACAATCTTATCCAAAATGTCATAGCTTGCCAAGACTAGGAAGCCCCTTATTAATAGCAAAAATACTACAGACAGGTATGCTACAATCTTGTCTTTAGATATTGTGTAAGCCAAGAAAAATATAGATAATATCAATAGAGCTCTCGTGAGTATGTAGATAAAGAAAAATAATAAATCTTTATCAATAAATTTTGAAACTTCGCCTACGAGGGTATAAAATTGTACTGGGATGTCTTTTAGAGTGTTAGAGATTAACAAATCTTTTGAGTATAATGTTGGATCTTTGGAGTATTTTATTAAAGATAAATAGATAACTTCATCTGAGTGGACTGGTTCATAACCCACATTAAATACTGAGAAGGCAGTAGCTAAGATTACAAATATGAATAAAACTGTGGCATCTTTGTATTTCATATAATATAAACTACCAAAAAGTTTAAAAATGCGTATAGAGGCTATAAATTGAGAGAGGACGTCCTTACAAATGCGTTTTTTGTAATATATACGGGGGCTTTTTGGGTGTTTTATATGAAAAAAGATCTTATACTGGTTTATCCAAAAATAGGGATTTATGGTACTATCATTATTGATTTACCTCTTGCCTTGATTCATGCTTCAAGATTAGCTTATTCTAAAGGGTATAGCATCAAAATAATTGATTGTAGGATAGACGATGATTGGAAAAAAACTTTGCTTGAGAGTTTGAAGAATGATCCATATGCAGTTATGATTTCTGCTATGACTGGAAAACCGATTCAATATGCCTTAGAAGTTTCCAAGTTTGTGAAAGATAACTCTAACACCCTTGTTGTTTGGGGAGGCATACACCCAACGTTATTACCTATGCAAACTCTAGAACATCCTCTAATTGATGCTGTTGTGCAAGGAGATGGAGAGGTTACACTTTATGAAATGCTTGAGGCATTAGAGCATGGAAAATCGTTTCATGGTATTGCAGGGCTGCATTTCAAAGAAAATGGGAAGTTAATTCAAAACCCTAAAAGGTCTCCAACGGACTTAAATGCTTTACCTGATGAAATTCCGCCTTATGATTTAGTGGATATTAAAAAATATAGGAGACAGGGGTTTAATGAGACCTCTTTTTCTATCTTAACAAGTAGCGGATGTCCACATAGGTGTACATTTTGTCATGTACCTGCAACAGATAGCAAATGGATTCCTGAGGATGTTGGTAGGACTATGAGGCATATTAAGTATGTAATGGATAAATACCATCCAGATTACTTGTACATTAATGACAATGATTTTTTTGTTAACTTAAAAAGAGCTGAAGCTTTATTTGAAGAAATTAAGAAAGAGAAAATTGATGTTGTTGTTGGATTTAGGGGGACTAGAGTTGATGAATTAACCAGAGCAGATCATAAGTTGTTTAGTTTAATGGAGGATATTGGTGTTAGAGAATTGCATATTGGTGCTGAATCTGGATCTCAGAGAATTTTAGACTACATTAAAAAGGGCATTAAAGTTCAAAATACTGTTGATGTTAACAGAAGATTAACAAAGCATCCTAAGATAAGACCTTCTTACAATTTTTTTACTGGTGTGCCGGGAGAGACTGAGCATGATCTTTATTTAACAACTAATTTGGTTATTAAATTGTTAAGAGAGAATCCTTATGCGCAGATCAGTAGCATGACTGAATTTGCTCCTTACCCAGGAACCGAGCTATATGATATTGCTATAAAACAGGGTTATCAACCTCCGCGCACATTACAAGAATGGGCTGATTTAGACCCTGGAACTGCAGCTAAGAAATGCCCGTGGATTAACCAAAATAGGAAGCGGTTAATGGATATGCTTTATTTTACTGCCTTGTTTGTTGATAGAAAGATAGAATGGCACTTCTTGTCAAATAAACCACATTTCTTCCTATTTAGAAATATGTCCAAGGTTTACAGACCAGTTGCTAGGTTTAGAATGAAGCATCATATCTCAGCCATGCCTGTAGAGGTACATTTAAAAAATTTGTTCTATAAGTACTTAGAGAAGAATTATGCCTAATCTTAAGTACTATACCAGTAGATTTTCTTTTGACAATGAAAGAAATGCAGTATGGATAGAGATTTCTAGGTATTTGCAAAAATTTATTCAAAAAGAGTCCATTATACTGGATCTGGGCGCTGGTTATTGCTCTTTTGTTAATAATATTAAAGCTAAAGAGAAATATGCTGTTGATTTATTTGAAGATTTTAGAAAATATGCTGATAAGGATGTAAAAACCTATGTTGGAAGCTGTACGAGTTTAAAACAATTTAAAAAAGATTCTTTTGATGCTGTTTTTTCCAGCAATCTCTTTGAACATTTAACCTTAGATGAAGCTGAAAAAACTTTAAAAGAAATTGATAGAGTTTTAAGGCCTAAAGGTAGATTTATAGTTATACAACCTAATTTTAGGTACTGTTATAAGAATTACTTTGATGATTATACTCATAAAACAATATATACTGATAATAGTCTAGCTGATTTATTAAAAACCAATAACTTTAAAATCATAAGAAAAGAAAAGAAATTTTTACCATTTTCATTAAAATCAAAGTTGCCTAAGTCTAGGTTATTAGTGAGAATGTATTTGAATATGCCGTTTAGACCGTTAGCAAAACAAATGTTGATAATAGGAGAGAAAGAGTGAATAAATATGTGGAATGGCAAGAAGGTTTCTGTGATTTTTCCTACTTACAACGAAAAGGATTCTATTAAAAACGCTATTAATGACTTCTTTAAATCGGGATACGTTGATGAGATTGTTGTTGTAAATAATAACGCTGCCGAAGGAACAAAAGAGGAAGTTGAAAAAACAAAGGCAATTCAAGTTTTTGAGAAGAAACAAGGGTATGGCAATGCTATAAGAAGAGGATTTAAAGAAGTTAAAGGGGACTTGATAATTGTTGCTGAGCCCGATGGAACCTTTTTAGGCGAAGATGTTTTGAAATTATTAGCTTATTCTGATGATGTGGATGTTGTTTTTGGGACTAGAACACATACTGCAATGATAAAGAAAGGTGCTAATATGGGATTTTTCCTCAAATGGGGAAATTGGTTTATTGCCAAGATAGTTCAATTTGCTTTTAACACTTCAAGATTTTCTGATGTGGGGTGCACTATGAGGTTGATATGTAGAGATGCCTTGAAAAAAATTGAGCATAGGTTCAAGAAAGGGAGTTCAAGCTTTGGCTTAGAGATGATGCTGGTTGTTATTGATTCTAGACTGAGGTACCTGGAAATTCCCCTGAATTACGAAGAAAGAGTTGGGAAAAGTTCTGTCACTGGAAGTAAAATTAAAGCATTCTTTTTAGGACTGGATATGATATGGTTGGTTTTAAATTATAGAATTAAAGTTTGGTTTAAGAAGTTTTTTTAGAAGTTTATTTCTTTTTTGACAACAAATAATTTCCAATGACCAAGCAGTCCATTCCTGTTACCATGTAAGTTCTTAATGCGTCTTTAGGAGACATAACTATAGGCTCATCATTATCATTAAAAGAGGTGTTTAACAAAACAGGGGTTGATGTTATTTTTTCAAATTCCTTTAACAACCTATAATAACGCATGTTTACGTCTTTTGTAACTGACTGAACCCTAACAGTGTGGTCTACATGAGCTGCTTCTGCAATCTCCTTTCTTTTGTCTTCTTTTACTACAAATGTTAATATCATAAATGGACTTTTGTAAGATTTTTCAACATATTCCGACATAGCACTTTCTATCATTGATGGAGCGAAAGGCCTCCAGGAGTTTCCACTAAAAACAATTTTTTCCCTTCTTTTTGTGCATAAAATATGATACCGTGGAACTGTTACGCAATATACTTTTCCTCTATAATGCACTAAATTAATCTGGTTCTTTCTTACAAAAGATGTTTTACTGCTCATATTTAGTCTTACATAGTATTTATCTTTACGTCTTGTGTCACTTATCTTCTCCTTAGAGGTTGTCACACTATACCCTAATTTAATTCCTAATTCTTGGATATTATCTGCTAACTTTTTGCTTATAGTAGTATACTTATACTGTTTTGGTCTGTAAGACCCATCACCACACATAAGTGCATCAAATAATATTTTCAATTGCCTTTCAGATAGATGTAATAATTCTCTTGGTATGAATTTATCTTTTGCTCTGCCAAATTGTTTTAAATATTCATAAAGTTGTTTATTATAGGTTCTAAAACCTTTCGTATTGTGGTTCCATTTAAAAAATTCCAATCTGTCCAAACATTCTTTAATTCTTTCATAGTATTTAGATTTTTTACTTTGCGAAATATAAATACCGTAGTGCCCTTCATTGTAAGTAAAAGAGCCTTCTGATAAGTAATAACCTAAAAATTCTAGCCATAAATCCATTGAGACCTTACTAACTTGCGGTTTAGGGTCATACTTACTCTTTTTTATCTTGGGTGATATAAGATATTTCTCTTCTTTCCCCCTCCATTTGTCTATAGCTTTTATTTGGACATTTTCCTTTCCCAGCAAATTAATTGCAGTTTCAAATTCGAATTTCTGCTTAAGGTGATGTCCTTTGTTATGATTTTTTATTTTTTTTGCCCAGACATTGTGATTTGGAGTAACCACTAAATCAATTCTTTTATTTTTAAAACTGACCATCTCCCCATTATATTCATACTCTACTTTTTTTTCTATTTGTTGATATTCTAACCCCTTGGTTTTAGGATTTAAAGTAGCTACTTCCTCGTTTTCCCCTAATTCTTTAAATAATTTCCACCCTTCTTTAGTCAAAATTTCAGTTTCTTTATCATAACACTCCCTATGCTTAACTTCTTTGTTGATTTTTGCTTTCATCCCTTTTAAGCCTGGATGGCCTAAAATAGACCTTGCACCCAGAGCTCTTGGACCAAATTCCATTCTTCCCTGGAACCACCCCACAATATTTCCTTTAGCGATCTTTAATGCTGCTACTCTCTCAATATCTTCGTGATACTCTGCCTGTAATTTGCATTCATCTATAACTTGTTTTATTTCCTCATTTGTGTATTCTGGGCCTAGGTAAGCATGCCCCATTGTGGAGTTTATAGAATTGCCTAAGTCTGAATATACTTTTAGTGCTGCACCTAAAGCAGAACCTGCATCATGAGCTGCTGGCTGTATGAATATATTTTCTGTAAAATCCTGAAATAATATTTTTGAGTTCATGTCACAATTTAAAGCAACTCCTCCAGCTAAACAAAAGTTTTTGTAACCTGTTTCATCGTGCATTATTGTTGCTAAGTTTACAGCAACCTTGTCTAATGTTTGCTGCAATGAAGCTGCCAAGTTTTTGTGCTTGTCTGTTATTGGATCTGTTTTCTTTCTTATTGTGAAATCAAATATCTTACTCACTTCATAATACCAATTTCTTGAAAATTCATAACCATTCTTATTTATTTTCACAATTGGACTTAAATCATAAATAGGTTTGCCATAACACGATAAACCCATTACTTTTCCTTCATCGCTATGGGCTTTGAATCCTAGATGTTTTGTAAATGCAGAGTACAAGTTTCCTAAAGAGTGATGGACACTATAAGTTCTTGTTGTTTCTATCTTGTTGTTTAGCCCTGTTGCTAAAAGTGTTGAGCTATCTTCTCCCCTTCCGTCTAAAGAGATTATATTTGCATTTTTAAATCCTGAAACATAATATGCGCTTGCTGCATGAGCATCATGATGTTGGACGTAAATTATTTTTTTAGAAATTTTATTGTTTTTGAAAGTATTTATTAATTTTTTCATCTCTTTTTTATATGTGACGTAGGCATCAACGCCTTCAAAAGGATCTGATATATAGTTATTTTTTTTAATAAATGGGTAAAATCTTAGACTTTTTAGGTAAGCAGAGTAGCCTTTTGTCATAAATGATTCCGGACTTGCAAAACCAACTGCTACTTGGTCTACATCATCCATAGTTATGTTTTCTTTTTTTAGACAAAAGTTAATAGCATTTATCGGCAGAACTCTTGGAGCGAACTTTTGCCTTGTAAAACGCTCTTCCTCAGCTGCTGAAATTAACTTTCCATCTTTTAGTAGAGCTGCTGCATTATTCCATGAAATTGGCCCAGTTATACCTAATGTGTACATAGAAGTTTATCATTTGAAAATAATTATAAAGGTTACTATATACTTTTTATGCTTGAAAAGTTATTAGAAATTTTATTTTAAATGATTTTAGGCTTAATCTTGACTCTACTATCTTGCTTGTTACATTTTAAATATCTGTTTACTTCAATTTTTGAAACTTGGGATGGAAAGATTTTTTCTAATTTTTCTATTAGCCTTTTTTTGAAGATATAGGTGTTAGCATGACTCATATAAGCAAAAGAGCCATGTATGCTTTCATAAATTTTGTCATAGCTAATCTTATTTTCTATAAATGATATGTGAAATTTTTGCAATCTTCGTTTAATGTTTTTTCTGTTAAATTTCTTTAATAATCTGTAGTTATAAAATACCCTGAATCCAACAAAGGGAATTGCCTTGTCTAAGCTTATAATTTTAGATTTATCGGGATGCAGTTCAATTTTTAATCTATCTTTTAGAAATTTATCAATATCACATTTCCAAATCTCAATTTGTTCTTTAGAGTTATGCAAGATTACAAAGTCATCTACATATCTGATGTAATACTTACATTTTAGTTCGTGTTTAATGTATTTATCTAACTCATTGAGGTAAACATTAGCAAAAAATTGGGAGGTCAGATTGCCTA
>Ga0209541_10002203_pt1 | contig 37223 bp, 47 predicted proteins | sample RifCSPlowO2_01_FD_184027 | JGI IMG/M metagenome (GOLD analysis project Ga0209541, IMG submission 184027) | Groundwater microbial communities from Rifle, Colorado - Rifle CSP2_plank lowO2_0.1 (SPAdes) (version 2) | ecosystem: Environmental > Aquatic > Deep subsurface > Groundwater | place...
GTTTCCAGCCGGCCCACCAGCCGGTCCACTTCGGTTTTGAAACCGTTTCCATTAAGTGCGGCCGACAACAACCGCGTCTTGGCCTCCAACAACGGCTCTTTTTCGAGTATTTCTTTGGGCGGACGCTCGGCCCCCAAATACCATCCGTTATGCATCACCAAGCGCAAAAGCGGGGCACCGAACCGATCTTCAAAAAACGCCAGCTGGTTCCGCGACAAAAAAAAACCGCGTTCCCGCGAAACCCGAAACCCGGATTTTCCATACGACGACTTGTGAAAAACCGGCTTTGGAAACGGATCATTGGGCCCGGTTTTTTTTCCGAACGAAAACGAGGAAACGGGTTTTCGAACAGGCTTTTTCATTACAACAAGAAACAATTCTGAATATATTAAACTTGCGGTGCCCGACCCCCATTCTTAAAGTACCCTTTTGTTGTTGTATTGTCATGACGACAAAGAAAAAAATCCGGGTGCTTGGTTTTGGCACTTTTGATTTGCTTCACGCCGGTCACTTGTCTTATTTGACCCAAGCCAAAAAACTCGGAGACGAATTATTCGTCATCGTGGCCCGCGACTCGAACGTCAAACAATTCAAAGGATTTTTTCCCGTTCACAACGAAAAAACGCGGCTCGCCTTGGTGCAAAACCTTAAAATGGTGGACCACGCGACACTTGGCGACAAAAAAGATTTTTTTTCCAAAATCAAAAAACTCGCACCCGCCGTCATCGCGCAAGGATACGATCAATGGCCCGGCAAAAAAGAACTTGAAAAAATGCTGGTCGAACACGCCATCCCCGCCAAAGTCGTGCGCATGAAACCATTCCGAAAAGAACACCACAAAACAACGATCATCAAAGAACGAATCAAACGGGAATATTGACATGCCAAAAAAAATAACCGCACGCAAGCGAAAACCGATTACCCTTATGGATCTCGGTAGCGGACCGACCGCGGATACGGGATGGGATCTCGCAGCCAACCGGACAAACAGGCCCGTTTCGAAACACGGGCGATTTGTTTCGGTGGATCTTGAACGGATGTTGCCCGTGAACTCCCGAGGACAATTGTTTACCCAGCCGCATCATTCGTTCCATCAAACCGATGTATGGGACCATTTTCGGAAAACCCGCTCAAATAGCGTAAAAGTAATCCAAGACTCATACCTACTTGTTTTTTTTTTAGTCGAAAAAACCTTGTCCGATTCCAAAATGCCGCGAACAGAACACGTTAGTGTGGATTCAGAAAGATACCTAAAACAAGTCCATCGGATTCTGGTTCCAAACGGGCGTTTTACGATTTATCTCAACCCGATGTATGTCCCGACGGTTCGCAAAGCCCTTGAAAAAACCGGATTTCAGGTGCTGAGCGAAAAAACCCTCACAGAAGAAGAAATCATGAAAGGAAAATCCGAAACCGCCAAACGGAGACTGATCGAGGTTTCGCCACACCAGGATAGAATCGATGCCGAATTCGCCGCGAGGGAAAAATACGAAATTTTTTTCAATGCACTTGGACACCCAGGAATAATTGACGCAGAAAAAATTCGGAGAACCGTCCGAATCAACGCGAAAAAACCGGCACGATAAGGAAATTTTTCAAATTATTTTCGAGAAAGATGCTTTTTCTTTTGGAATTTTTTCAGAAACGATTTTTCATTCATGTAACCGCGGCAGTTCAAAGCACCGCACGAACATTTTTCCAATTTATCCGAAATCAATTCATAATCCGCCGTAATTTCCTCGCTGGAAGAAATAGTTCGAACCGCGACGTAAAAAATTTTCCCGCCCCGAACCGACACTCGAACATTGTTGTCACAGGAATGATTCACAAATTTCGATTCGTTTCCATGGATTCCATCCAGATCATGATAGCGATCCAAATAGAAAATATAGGTGTCCAAGCCCGATTTTTCCCTGGCCTTGGCTTCTCGCTTATCGATTTTTTCACCCACGTACTCCATGATCACCGTTCCTTTTTTGATTTTTCGAAGCGCAAACATTCCTTTTCCCGCAATCGGAGAATCGCGCACTTCAAACAATGGTTTTGTCGTCACAGGTACCGATACAAGCAATGGAATTGGGTTTAAAAATGAATCAACAAATATGAAAAAAAGGAAAATGCAGGGAGGCGGAATCGAACCGCCGAACGCACTAAGCGAAAGGATCTTGAGTCCTTCGGGTTTGACCGCTCCCCAATCCCTGCAGAGGAAATACAATCCGAATGTAACAATGAATTCATTCAGGGCAAGGCATAAAAACCTTGTTTTAGCCATTGCTCGAACTTCGCCAAGTGCTTTGGACTTCGGGGTTCAAGGATAGCGAAAAACGCTTTGGTATTCTTTTTTCCATATAATTCCACTTTATATGAAGGGACTGGATTTCTTTTCCTTGGCTTTCCAATAGTTAATCTAAAACAAAATCCGATCCGTTGAAGCCCTGCCTTAAGACCAAGCGCTAATTCAGGAGAAACAGTTGTAAAGAAAACTCTTGGCCGATGCCGGTGCGTTTTTTTCCATAATACGGAAGACTTGTTATACGATTTTTGAAAATTGATACACCCATCCGTATCGAATAATCCACGTGCAAACGGAATAAACAGCTCAGAATTTGATAAAACAAAATCAGGTACTTTTGCTATACGGGCTTTTTTTCCTATTGGTGCCCCAGCAGCGATAAATTTTTCAATGATCTTTCTTTGACCAATCATCACCCCATACGTCCCCCAGTAAAGAAAATCTCTGGGAAAAACGTCAAAGTCAAGCGATTTTTTGAACAATTCTTTGATGCGACCCAGGTAATATTCTTTTTCATCTTTTGGATTCCCTGTAATCCACATGGTAATCCCCGTATTCCCACGGCTCATCCACCCATCACCAGTGAAAGCACCATACAGTTCCGCAAACTCGGGCGTGGTGTTCATGCTACAAAAAAAAGAAAAACCTGCAAAGAATGTTTGCACGCACGTCATTGCCGGTGAATCGAAGCTGATTTCCCTAAAGTCGTTACATGCGCAAAATCCAAAAAAGTTGCTACATTACACGCCGTTTTCTTCCACTTGCGTGGATTTCTGGTTTTTGTACATTGAAATGATTTCTTTGACCGTGGTCGCGTCTTTTGGGGCTTTGTCAATTCGCAGTCTGATCAAACGCGGAAACCGCAACGCGAATCCTTCGTCGTCTTTTTGCACGACTCCCGCAGTGTGAACCGGGCTCTTGGTGATTTCGTCCGCGCGCACTTCGGCCACGAGCTTTGGTTCCACCCAAAAATCAGGTTCGAGATTCGATTCCACGTTTTTTGGACGCGTTTTTACTTTCAGTTTCGAAAGCGTCGATTCCAAATCCGAAAGCATTTGTTCGGTCATGCCGGTACCGATTTTCGCGAGTGTTTCAAACCGATCCTTGTCCGGATTATACACGGCCGAAAGCAATCCGCCCAACCCGAACTGGGTTCGCTTACCTTGACCCACGAAATAACCCACGATCACGACATCCACAGTATCCGACAACTCGCCTTTGTAGGAACGCTTGAGTTTGATCCACGCGAATTTTCTCGCGCCGGCGATGTACGGCGCGTTCAAATCCTTGGCGATGATTCCTTCAAGTCCCTGCGAAACACTTTCGTCAAAAAACTTTTCCAAATCCTCGACTTTTTCGGTGATAATGCTTTTGGTAAGCGAAATCCGCTCGCCGGACGCGATGATTTTGGACAATTCCGCGCGACGCTCGACAAACGGCAAAGGCATCAGGTTTTTTCCCTCCAAAAACATCAAGTCAAAACAAAACAAACGCAGCGGATACTCCGTGCTTTTTTCCGAGACGCCGTATTTTCGCTTGCGCTGAATCGTCACCTGGAACGGAAAAAACTCGCCGGTCTTGACATTGAACGCGATGGCTTCGGCTTCGAAAATCGCGGCTTTGGCGATGATCTGGCTCTTGATCGCGTCCACGACTTCCGGAAACATAGCCGTCACGTTTTCGCTGTTTCGCGAAAAAATCGTGACTTTGTCCCCGCTTTTATGGCACTGCAACCGAAAACCATCGTACTTGGCTTCCACCGCGCACTTGCCCAGTTTTTCAATGATTTCAGCAGCGGAAGGCAACCGTTCCGCAGCCGTGGGACGAATCGGAATCCCCGGAACGATCTCGATTGCCGCAAGCCCCGCAAGACCGTTTTCCTTGAGTTTTTCACTTATTTTTCCAAGATCCGGATACACGTTGTATTTTTCCTCGATCATTTCGCGGATCCGCATGCGAAAACGCCGGTCGCGTTCTTCGATCCATTCTTCGGGTTTTTTGTCCTTGTTTACTTTCAGTTCGGATTCGATTTCCTTGGCTTGACGCGAAAAATCCTTCGGAAAATCCGCGACAAACACCAACGCCATGGCATCCATGATCGTCGGATCGCCAAGCCCCAAGCGCAATTCTTCCAGGGGAATCCGAACAATGAATTTCGCTTCAAGCGGAGACGCCGAATTCAACAGTTCCGCGAGCAACTTGATTTTCGATTCCTGGCTTCCGGTTCCTTCGGCACGCGCGATTTTTAGCATGTTGTCGAACACTTTTTTCAACCCCAGTTCCTGCGAAAAAAAAGCCTGTTGTTTTCTTTTTTTCAAGACTTCCTGGCCAACAAGTCCAAGGTCGCCTAATTTTTTGTAGACCGCGTTGATTTCGGAAACGGGAAAACCGCTTACCTTGGCGATCGATTGCTCGACAAACCGCTCGCCCATTCCGATCTTGATTCCCGAAAAATCAGGACCCAATTTGCCCTGCAGCAAATACACGAGTTCCGCGACTTCGCTTGCATCGGCAGAGGAAAACGCGTCGGACACCAGTTTCATGATTTCCAACCGACCGGATTTTTGTTCGATCGATTCGAAAACCTTGGCCACCGAAAGAAACTTCATATTCACCAGAATGGAAAAAAGTGGTTAAAATGCCTTTTGCCTACACCAAGCGCTTTTTTAGGCGAAAAACACGGTTTTTTTCCGTTATTTGGTAAAAAATCGTATTGTGAACCTTTAATCGATTCGTCTTTTCTCGGTCCAATCCAAGCAGACATTTTAACAGCAAACGCATCGTATTGGCGTGCGTGACCACCACAATGGTTTCCAGACGACTCTTTTTTAGCTTTCGTACAAACGGCCGCACGCGTTTTTCGATTTCCCAATAATTCTCTCCGTGCAACGGCCGGACTTTGTAATGGTCTTTTCGCCAGTTTCCCACCACGCCCGGAAAACGCGTTTCGATTTCATCCCGGGGTTTTTTTTCCCACCAGCCAAAATTCTGCTCGACCAACGCGGGATCAAAAACGATTTTTTTCGAATCAAAATCCAGTTTCTTGCAAAGAATCAGCGCCGTCTCGCGTGCCCGAAACGCGGGACTTGCAAACACCCCGTCCACGCGACTGTTTTCTTTCCGAATGACTTTTCCGATCGCCGCGGAATCGCGTTTTCCTTTCAAGGTCAACACCGCATGAGCCCGACCCGAAAAACGCTCCGCGCGGTTTAAATCCGACTGCCCATGGCGCAAAATCCAAATCGTTTTAGACAAAACCCATCACTCAATCAACAAAATATCCGAAAGCGAAGACGCGTGTCGGTTCTCGTTTTTGCGCACCACGCGATCAGAACCCATTCCGATTCCAAGGCCCGATACCCGAAACAAAATCGCTTCGGACGCGCGCGCGGAAACAACCGCGGTTTCTTCCAGTTTCCAACCTTTTTTTTTCAACCATTTTTTAAACCAACTCAGCAAACTTTCGTTGTCCAAACAGGAGTCCACGGCAATGTAATCATCCAAAAGCAACCGATTTGCCAACGATTCCAAACGCGAAGATCCGCCGCCGCCAAGCAAAACCGTGTTAAACCTCCGCTGGCGAAGCTTTTCAAGGACTTCGGGCACGTTTTTTTTCGGTTCGTCGTTTTCCAACAAAACGCTTTCCGAAAACACGACGTTTTTGAACCGATCGGCCGTCAAACCCGATTTTTTCAACATGGTTTCAAGCACTTGCTCGGACGTCTTAGCCAATTCTTCCATGCTTCGCTCCTTGTGCACAAGCTCGCCCACATCCACTTCCGCGACCCGTTTTCCGTGTCGAATCGCGTCAAGCAAAATCGCGACGTCGATTCCCCACTTGGTTTCAATCCGCAAAGCGGAAAGAAAACTTTTGCGGCAACAAAACTGGCCGCTTAACGGCTGGTCAATCTGCGTTCCGGGAAACAAAAGATTCATCATCGGACGCGCGGCCAAAACCGTCAAACGCCCGCGTTTACGCGAAAAACTCGCCTTGACCAAATCCGCCTGCTTGTGCAACACCGGCATCGCCAACGCATTGATTTTTTCCGTCGGAAAATTCGACAAATCCGCGTCCAAAAACAACAGCACGTCATTGGACGCGTTCTCGATTCCAGACTTGATCGCGCGTCCTTTTCCAAAATTTTTCGAATGCGTTACAACCCGAACCCGCTCGATTCCCGCGACTTGGGCCGCGGTTCCATCCGTACTACCGTCATCCACGACAATCACCTCGTTGACAAACCGAGACGCAAGACTCGACAACACCACCCGCTTGATGGTTTTTGCCTCGTTTAACGCCGGAATCACCACCGTGACTTTTTCATGAATGAGCCAGTCGGATGACTTGAACACCGCGCGATTAATGCCTTCCAGCACCGACAACAAAGAATCCAAAAAACGATTCATAAAAAACCCCGCGAATGTAAGAAAGAAGCCAAAAACCATTAAAAAGACTCTCAAGCAAACAATCCCTAACAGCCTTTTGATTAATCGATCAAAAGCCTGGGGAAAAAACCGCTTTTTGGGATTTTCGCCAGCCTTTTTCAAAAAGGCTGTGGGGCTGTAGTCTAGCCTGGTAGGACTCGTGCTTTGGGACAGCTTTTTTGCTGCGGCAAAAAACCTGGGAAAAACTGCAAACCAGCACGAAACCTGAGTTCAAATCTCAGCAGCCCCAAAACAATATCCGGTTTTAAAACACTCGTACAAGCAAGTAATTGCACGGGGCCGTAGTGTAGCTTGGTATCACTTGAGGCTGGGGGTCTCAAAACCCGAGTTCGAATCTCGGCGGTCCCAAACATTTTTTTTCCGAAAAAAAGTCGCGAAAGATTTTTGTTTTCGCCCTTCTTTTTTAAAAAAACCGTTCGCAAACCTTTTTATCCACCAACCCCCCACAAAAATGCGGATCGACAAAAAAAGGATTTTTTATGGCCAAAATAAAACGAACACGCCCCCCAAAAAGGCAGACAAGAAAAAGCACCGGACCCAAAATGCCGACTCGCAGGTCAACGGAACACGAAATCCGAAGGATGCTTCGTCGAGCCGCGCCCCGCGGGACCAGGGCAGCCGAGATGAAAAGCAGACGATTGGCTGAAAACCAAGCCATCGAACAAGGCCTTCACCAATTCTCAGCCGATCCGGTGATCGTTGCCATCCAAGAAAAAATCCAAAACCCCGACGTATTCACCTTTGCATTTGGCGCACCTGAACTCAATCATATCGCGCTTGGACAACTAGACGAAAAAGAATACCGATACTTGGCTCAACAACACGGCGTCCGATTGAAAAAAGGACAATCCACCCCGTACCTGGACGGGCTAAAAGCCCAAACGCCTCACCAACCCGCCGCGACAAACGTGCCGGCACCCAAAGAAACCGCTTCGCGACGCCCCGCGCGTTTCGCTCGAAAACCAAAACTCGAACAAAAACCCATATTCACGGTTTTTAAAGAAACGCGAACCCAAATAAAACAGAGAAAAACATGAAACCCAACGACAAAAAAAACAAGACATCCGAGTCCAAAAACGTTCGCGAAGACAAAGTCATTTTTAATCTTGACAAAGAAACACAGTTTTCCGACTGGTTCACCGAAATCATCAAAACCGCGGAACTCGCCGACTTGCGCTACAACATCAAAGGCTTTTTGGTTTTCCAACCGTGGTCGGTTCTTGCCATGGAAGCCATGTATGATTATTTCGAACGCGACCTGCAAAAACGCGGACACAAACCCTACTGGTACCCCGCGTTGATTCCGAAATCCAATTTAACCCGCGAATCCGAACACGTCAAAGGATTCGTACCCGAAGTGTTCTGGGTCACGGAACATGGAAACAACGAAAAACTCGAAGAACCCTACGCGTTACGCCCCACGAGCGAAACCGCGTTTTACCCGATGTTTAGCATCTGGGTCCGTTCCTACAAAGACCTCCCGTTTTTGACTTACCAGCGCGCACAGGTCTGGCGATACGAAACCAAAGCCACGCGCCCGTTTTTACGCAGCCGAGAATTCTACTGGATCGAAACCCACTGCGGATTCAAAAACGCCTCCGACGCGTACCAACACGTACTCGGCGACATGCAGACCACCGAACGCGTCATGCACCAGATATTCGGAATCCCGTTCATTTTTTTCCAGAGACCCCAATGGGACAAATTCGCCGGCGCCGACAACACGTTTGCCGCGGACACGATCATGCCGGATGGAAAAATCATCCAGCAACCCTCAACCCACATGCTCGGAACCCATTTTGCCAAGGCATTCAACGAAAAATTCAACGACGAAAGCGGACAAGAACAACTGGTATACAACACCTGTTACGGACCCGCCATCAGCCGCATGTTCGCTTCCGTGATTTCGTTTCACGGAGACAACAAAGGCCTGCGCTTCCCTTTCGAAATCGCCCCGGTGCAAGTCATTATCACGCCGATCGCGGCACACAAAAATCCTTCCGTTAACGCGAAAGCCCTGCAGCTGCGAAACCAATTATTCGACACGGGTTTACGCGTCGAAGTGGATTCGTCCGACAAAATGCCGGGAGAAAAATTCTATTACTGGGAAATGAAAGGAGTCCCGATCCGAATCGAAATCGGACCCAAAGAACTCGACAAAAACGTCGTCATGCTGTACCGGCGCGACACCGAAACCAAAACCGAAATCAAGGAAAAAGACTTGCTTAACGCCATCCAAAAAAACGCTTTCGAACTATCCGCAAATTTGCGAAAACAAGCGGATCAAAAATTCGAAAACGTGATCCGGGACGCCAAAGACCGCAAAGAACTCGAAAAAATCGTGAACGACAGGGGATTTTGCCGATGCAACTTCTGTTCCATCAATTTGGACGGCGCCCGATGCGCGGAAACCGTCGAAAAAGAAATCGGAGCGACCGTACGCGGAAAACGCATCGACAAAGACGAAAAACCCTTCGGCACCCGCGAATGCGTCATCTGCAAACAAGCCGCCGGCGTCGTAGTGTACATTGGAAAGCAATATTAAACCTTTTTCAGTCTTTTTTTGCATGGAAGAATTTTCCCGAACCTTTTCCGCAAGCGCTTACGTGGTCCACGACCAAAAAGTACTCTTGGTGCGCAACAAAAAACTCGATCTGTGGCTTGCGCCCGGCGGGCACCTGTTGCCAAACGAACTGCCACACATCGGGGCAAAACGCGAAGTCAAAGAAGAAACCGGATTAGACATCCGGATTTTTCCAAGCGATGACGAAACTGACATTGACGGCGCAAGCGTCTTACCCAATCCACATCACGTCATCGTGTACAAAATGTGGCCCGGACACGAAGTCATCAACATGACGTATTTCGCCAAGCCCGTTTCCGCGATTCTAAAACCAAACGAACGCGAAATCGCCGAGGCTAAATGGGCGGATATTACGGAACTCGAAAAAATGAATCTTCCAAAAAACACGAAAAAATTCGCGATCGAAGCAATCAAAACCGTTGATGAAAAACCATGAAATCCCTCAAAGCAGTCATATTCGATCTGGACGGAACCCTCGTCGACACCATTCCGTTTCACTCGCAATCGTTTTTTGAACTGTTTTCCGACTTAAATCACCCGGTTCCCATGCGGCGAATCAGGCCCTTAATCCGCCATCCAACCGAAAAAATATTCGAAAAACTTCACGCGCGAAAACGACTCGGAATGGACATCGAAAAACTCCTGGAACTACGCCGGAAAAAATACTACGAACTCATCAGAGGAAAAAAAATCGTGTTTTCGGACGCGTATCCCGCGTTATTGGAACTGCACCGCTACAAAAAAGGAATCGCGACCAACTCCAGCCGCCAAACGCTTGAAGCCTCCACCAACCAGAGACTCCTGCGGTTTTTCAAATCCACGATCACGTTTTCCGATGTCTTGCGCGCCAAGCCCAATCCCGAAATGCTCAACAAAATCAGCCGGAAACTCCGCGTAAAACCATCCGAATGCGCGTTTATCGGAGACTCGGTCATGGATATTCGAAGCGCCAAAAATGCCGGCATGACATCCATCGGGCTTTATCGAAAAACAGGCGCGTCCACCCTGGCCGACCTACAAAAAGAAAAACCCGATTACTTGATCCGAAAACTCACTACGCTTCCCAAAATATTTCGCGAATTAGATCACGCCAACAAAAGGCTTTGACGAAAAAACCAACCGCCAGTATTCCACTTCTTTTCCCTGAATCGTTTCCGACCAAATCGAATCAAACGAAAAACCGAATTCGGAATACAGTTTTTTGGCGGCAGCATTGTCATGCGCGACAATGAGAACAACCGATTCCACGCCGCGTTTCTTTAGTTCCGAAAGCGAAAATTCAAGCAACGTCCGCGCGAGTCCTTGTCGACGAAACCCCTGGGCCACCACAAGACCGTTCATCCGCACCGTCCACGATTCGATCCATTCGAACTCGATGAAACCCGAAAACACGCCGTCAGAAACCGTTTTGTACAACAAAAAATCGGGGTTGGATAGTTTTGACTCAAACGGAAACTTGTCCACGTCAAGATACGAAAACTCTTTTTTCACAAGTTCGTTGAGCACCGGAAGATCATTGGTGGAAACCGGGGCGATCCGCGGTTCCATGCTAAACAGACCTCAAAAAATCCGTGATCTCGATCCCGCTAACCGCGCAACCCGCGAATTTAACGCTCCATAACGCGGCTTCAAGACCCTGCTTTGATTGCGACAGTTCGCCTTCGAACAATTTTTCCGAAAACGCCAACGCCAACAAGTCGCAGCTACGCACCACGGTAGGCCGCCCCAACAGATCCGAGAGTTTTTTTAATCGGCTGCTATCGGTTTGCACCTGACGGTCCATCCGCCGCGCGATCAAGGACTGCAAGCGATACGGATCCTCAAGCATCATCCGGCACGTACGCTCGTCAATCGCCAACGCGTCCGCATTAAGCGACTTGAATACCGCTAGGGCTTCCAGTTCTCCCGCCTGAAGCAACTGCAATGGCTTTTCATTGACAAAAAAAGAATTATTCGACAATTCCGCAAACTCCGCGTACAACGATCGAAGCGCGTCGCTTTGCGGAATCACTTCGATCCACCGGTCCATCACGGCTTGCTTTAACCGGACCGCGTTCAGTTCGAAGCGCCGGATCGATTCCGGATGATGCACCGCTTCCTCGAACACGGACTGCGGAATCACGAACCGCAAGCCATGCTGGTGATGCAAACGCTGCAAAATTTTCAAAAAACACTTTTCGGTAATCGAAATCAAAACGCTCGAATCAAACACGATCGTCGTCATGGTTTTTTCTCCGCAAGCAATTCTTTCAACCGATCCACACGCTCGGAAATGTTTTTGAGCACGGGCGTTTCCTCGTGCATTTTCGTAAAACCAATATAATTGAACAACGCTTGCTTGTCGCAACAAGTCAAACCGCACGCCTGGCTCAAACTCAGCCCCAGCGCGTACGCGGAACTCGCCTGTTTTACCCGCGCTTTCTCAATGAGGTTTTGCCAGTAATTTCCGAACTCAAAATCGACCTTGGCCACGGTCGAAACGACGCTGGAAAGTTTTTTCTCAAGCAAACCGAATTCATCGGAGCGGGCCAACGAAACCGCTTCGTTTATTTCGCGCAAAATCGAATCCGCAACGCGCGGCCAGTTTTTCGAACGCTGAAAATGCGCCTTGCTCAACAGCTTTCCAAGCGAATACGAAATCACGGCGATTTCGGCTTTTTTAGAATCGTTTTCAAACGCCGCCTGGGCAATCGCGTCGTTTGCGGCTTCGCGTAGCCCCAATTCGCTTTTGGCCAAAAAAGCCTTGGAAACACGCTCAAGCAGCAACACCATCGATTCGGTCATATCAACACCAACGCGTTTGCAATATTAAAACCCGACGATTAAAATAAAACCGCGGATTTAAATACTTTGATTTTTTACTATATATTATGAAAAGATTCTCCTTGCTTTTCACGGTTTTAAGCCTGTTTGCCCTGCTATTCACCCCTGTGTTCGCGGCGTTTTCTTCCTCGGACGCGGTGTTGTTTGTCACCGAAGAAAACCATTTCCTTGAAAAAACCGAAGACGTCGAACAACCCACCGTTGCCATCACGCACGGCAACATCAAATACTGGGTGCTGCCCGTGATCCGCGGAACCGACGTCGTCACGTTCATTCCGATTCACATCAACGAAAAAACCGTTTCGCAAAACCAAGCCGTCAACGAACAATTGTTTTCCACCGCGAATTTTCTGCGATCCTACCTCACCTACAAAAACAGTCTGGCAAGTCAGAACAAAAAATGGTTTTTGGGAAGCGACAACCAATTGATCATTGAAAATCTTTCCACAAGCCTCAAAGACTCCGTGTACCGGCTCAACATCGTCAAATCCGAATTTCCCGAGGGAAGCGCCGACATTGCCAAAATGCAAACGAACCTGAATTCGATGGCAAGTTCCGCAGCCACCTTGTCCCAATCGATTTTCGAATTCCTGCAAACCGAAAGCGAATTCGTTTCCGCACCCGACACGGGAAAAACCGCGGCCATCAAAGACCAGCAAGCCGCCACCACGGAATTATTGCTTTTACTTGAAACCCAGGCGCGCGAATACAAAAGCCAAGTCAGCGCCCTCAAATTGAAAATCTCAAACTCGAATCTTCCGGCGGACAAAAAAAACAATTTCACCAAACTCGTCGACCCACCCGAAGAACTTTACACCATCGGAAGCACCTCGATCGGAAACTGGGTGATTTTAAGCAACGAAGCGTTGGCGCAAGTCCAATCCATTTACACGAGTTCCAAATCCAAAACGTTTCTCGAAGACGCAAGCAACGCGTTTACGGTTCGAAACAACCAGAACGCGACGTACGCGGTATTGTTCGGATTAGACAACGAACTCAAAACCAAAACTCCGTATCCGACCCTTGAAACCGCCATCAAAGACATCGCGTCCGAACAAAAAAAATCCACGTGGACCAACCAGGACCAGTTGCAGGAAGCCTACACGAACTGGCAAAACGCAAGCGAAGCCTACGACAACAAACAATACGATCTGGCGAAAACCCTCGGACAAAAATCCAAAAAAGCCGTTTTACGCGTGATTGCGGACGGAACCGTCGAAATCGAACCCGATCCGATCAATTGGGATCTCCTCATGAACGCGCTCATCGCAGGATTCATTCTGATTATTCTGTTGTATTTTGTCAAAAACCGGAACAAAATCATCGGTGCCATCGCCCAACCCGCCCCCGAAGAAGGAGTCGACTTAAATGCCTGGAAACGCAACATGTAAACTGCTGGTTCTTTTTTTCGTCTTGCTCGCAACCAACGCGTTTGCGGATCTTGCGGTTAGCATCCAGCCCGCCGACGGAAACACCTTGTTTTATCCAAACGAAGTCCGAGAATACCAGGTGCTGGTCATCAACACCGGAAACCAAGCCGAGATCGGAACCCGGTTCGAACTCAACACGTCCGAATCCCTGGTTCTCCTGGAAGAAAACAAGGAAACCGACAAAATCCAGTTCACGTTACCCGAAATCAAAAGCCGCGACCAAGTCACGGTTCCCATCCGGGTCAAGGCCCGCGACTTGCCTTCGGACCGCGCCATCATCAGCGTCAATTACGGACAAACCCAGTTCACGGGACTCTCCGCGGTACAACATGTCGTCCGACAACCCGGATTCCAAACCCACACATCCATCCAATCCACCACGATCGCGTTAAACGAAAACAACAAAATCGAAGTCACGGCCCGAAACGACTCCAACAACCCCGTTGCCAACATTGTAATCCGGCCCGCGTTGGAACCCGCGCTACAACCCCTCTCCCCGCACGTGTACACCCTGGACCAACTGGATGAAAACGAAGCCATCCCCCCCCAAACATTCGAATTCGTTCCCAAAGGAAACGTCCTTGGAAAATTCAACGCTGGTGTCATCATTGAATTCGACGACGAACAAGGCCACCACGTCATCGACCGCCGATACATCGTAAGCGTCGAAGACCGCTCGATTTCCCTCTTGCTTGCCCTCCTGCTCATCGGAGCGTTGGCGTACATTTTTTTCGCCAGCAAAGAAAAAGCAAAACCCGCGTCCGAACCAAGAAAAACCGAAAAAAAATAACACGATCGGTAAAACCCGTGTAAAACGGCGCTCATACCTAATAAATCGATTTTTAATATGTTTGAATAAACAAGTCATATTCTTAGGACCCTATCAACATCCATTCCACCCACCGTTTTTTCGAGTGAAAACCAATGGACAACGTCATCGAAGCAGTCAAAGTATCAAAAATATACGACATGGGCGAAATCAAAGTGACGGCGCTCAATGACGTCAGCCTCATGATCAAACGCGGCGAATTCGTCTCAATCACGGGTCCCTCCGGAAGCGGAAAAACCACCTTGCTCGACATCCTCAGCGCATTGTCCCGCCCAAGCAAAGGCGAAGTCCTCATTAACGGAGACCCGATTTCGCAAATGACCGATTCCGAACTCGCCTTGGTCCGCGGCAAAACCATCGGATTCGTTTTTCAAAGCTTTAACCTGATTCCCCGACTCACCGCCCTAGAAAACGTCATGTTACCGCTATGGTTTCAGGGAATCGCGCCGAAAGAACGGATCGAACGCGGTGAAAAAATCCTTTCCGAAGTCGGACTGGAAGAACGCATGCACCACAAACCCAACGAGCTCTCCGGAGGACAACGCCAACGCGTCGCCATTGCCCGCGCGCTTGCAGTCGACCCCGACATCATCGTCGCCGACGAACCCACAGGAAACCTCGATTCGAATTCCGGCGCGCTCATATTGTCTTTAATCGACGAACTGCATCAGAAACGCGGAAAAACAATTCTTATGGTCACGCACGAACGCTACGTCGCCGAACGCGCCGAACGCATCATTCATATTAAAGACGGAAAAATCGAACAAAGCGAAGCCGTCAAGAAAAAAACCCAAGAAATTCGGAGGAACTACAAATGAACCAAAAACCCATCGCCATACTTGCGATCCTGCTGCTTTTAACCGTCAATGCCGCGGCAGGCGCAGTCCAGATCAGCACCGTTACCTACACTCCTGCACCCGCGGCACCCGGACAACTCATCACGGTATGGGTCACCCTCAAAAATAATTCCCAAAACATCGCGCAACAAGTCACGGTCGAACCCCAGCCAGCCTACCCGTTTACGTTAAGCGCGACCGGAAACAACATGCTTTCATTTGACGCCATCGCTCCGTTCCAAACCGTTACCGGCAAACTCGAAATCGAAATCGACAAACAAGCCTTGAACGGAACATACCCGCTTGAAATCCGAGCTGCGGAAACCGGCGGAATGGGAGGCGTTTCCTCCGTATTACAAATCCGAGTTATTTCATACAAACCCCAGATTGAACTGATCACCGCGGACTTGCCCAGCGTGGAAGCCGGACAAACCGTCAACACCATGATCACCATCAAAAACATCGGCAGCTCCGGCGCCATCAACGTATTGGTCGGAACATTCGACAACGCCGCAAGCACCACCACCAGCACGTTTCCGATCAAAAACATCGGACCCACCTTGATCTACGTGGACGCGCTGGGACCCAACGAAACCAAACAAATCCCGATGATGTTTGGCGTTGACCCTACGGCCGAACAAAAAACCCATTTGGTTCCCATTACCATCAAATACCAGGACGAAAACCGCTCCGACTTTTCGGTCACCCGATACCTCGGAATGCGCGTGCAATCGGACGCCGAACTCGACGCATACCTCACGTACGAAGACACCGCCAAACCGACTCCCGGCGCAACGACCGAAATCACCGTCAATCTCTTTAACCGCGGAGCCGCCACGGCCCGAAACATCGTGGTGCAAGTGGAAGACAGCCCTTCCATCGACATTTTGTCCGAATCCAAAGTCTTCATCGGAACACTCGACCCGGACGACTTCGATTCCTTCAAACTCAACGCGCATATCAAAAACGATTTGGCACCGGGAAAAACCTATCCGATTCGACTGCGGTTTGAATTCAAAAACCAGGACAACCAAACCCAAGTCATCCAAAAAGACCTCAACCTAAACGTATTCGACGCCAATCTCGCCAACGGCGGCACCCAAACCGGATTCCCATGGGATCTTGTGGTGATCGTCATCGTACTGGCCGTGATCGGATATTTCGGATACAAACGGTTCTTTGGAAAAAAAACCGGCAAATAAAATAAAAACGGAAAATCCATTATGGATCTCGAAATCCTAAGCGTCGCCATCAATAACCTGCGGCACCAAGGCCTGCGAAGCTACCTGACACTCCTTGGCGTAATCATCGGAATCGCCTCGATTTTCGCCTTGGTGTCGATCGGCGACGGACTCAACGCGTCCGTTACCGAACAATTCGAAAAACTCGGAAGCAACACGATTTTCATCGCTCCAGGCGGCACGTTTTCAAGCGGCAGCGGAAGCCCCACCGCCACGGTGACGTTCAAAGACAGCGACATTGCACGCCTTGAAAGTTATCCCGAAGTCAAAAACGTCATTCCTTTTTTTGCCACAAGCACGGTCGGAAAACACGGAAGCGACCAAACCACCATCAGCATTTTTTCGTACGATCCCGACAAATCCGAATCCCTTGAAGAAACCGGAACCATCGAAGTCCAGGAAGGACGCTTGTTCAACAACCAAGACGTGTTCGCCGCCATGGTCGGAGAACAATTCGCCGAAAAAGCGTTTTCGCGCGAAATCGGACTCAAAAACATCATTGAAATCAACGGAAAAAAATACAAAATCGTCGGAATCCTAAAACCCTCCAGCCAAAACATCGGCGGCGGAGGCCCCGAAACCAACAACACCGTGTGGATACCTGAAAAAGGCGCCCGACAAACATTTCCGAATTACGCGTCCAACTTCATGTTCGCCCAAACCTTCAACAAAGACCAAGTCGCGTCCGCCAAAGACAAAATCCAGCGCTACTTTGACCGCGTTTACGGAAAAGACCAAACCACCGTGCAAACCAGCGAACAATTACTGGACCAAATCAAACAATTCCTCGCGATCATCTCCGGCACCCTCATCGTGATCGCGCTCATCTCCCTGATTGTGGGCGGCATCGGCATCATGAACGCCATGGTCATGACGGTCCTGGAACGCACCAAAGAAATCGGCACCATGAAAGCGCTTGGCGCCACCAACACCCGCATCATGACCTTATTCTTGCTGGAAGCAGGCCTCATCGGACTCGTCGGCGGATTACTCGGAAGCCTGCTTGGATTTCTCATCGGCCAAGGCATGTCCATTGCGGGTCAAGCCGCCGGCATCAATCTCCAAGCCGTGGCCACCCCGGAATTATTCCTGTTCGTGCTCGCGTTTTCAATTATTATCGGAATGATTTCCGGTGCCTACCCCGCCTGGCGCGCCTCCAAAATGGATCCCGTCGTCGCGTTGCGATACGAATAACTTTTTAAAACCCGAAGAACCAATGCATACACTCATGGCTTCCACACCGCTTCGAAAAATAAAATTCGGCGATCTTCCGCTTTCCGTTCAACACCAGATTACTCCGATTCTGCAGCACCGCAAAGACACCCGAATCACCACCGCTGCTTTTGCGTTCATCAACACTGCCGCGCTTGGCCGCGCGTTTCTTCCCAGCACGCCCAAACCCGACGTGGTAGCGCACGTACTCGCCGAAGCCGTCGTATTAGGCGCAAGCCTCAAAGCCTTGCACCATCACAACGAACCCTTCGAACTCGAAAAAAAAGGAGTTTTTCACGCGCTTCGAACCACGGACGATCCGAACATCAAAACCCTACTGACCCAATTTCCATTCGTGATCGTTGCCCGAAACGGCGACTTGATCGGAAAACGATTCAATCCCCGCATCGGATTCGTTCCCATCGGCCGGCGACGCATTCCAACCCGAGAACGCCCCGCCAAAACCCTTCGCCGAAAACTAAGAAAATAAATAGAACAAAGACCCACAGGTTTCAATCATGAAAAAACCGAACAAGCTCTACTTCGAGGACCTGCCGCAGGACATCCGACAATCCATCCGAGAAATCGTTTCCCACCGGAACCGAATCCGACACTTTACAGACGATTTTTTAGTTATCAGCGGAGTGGCCGGCGGCTTGCTGTACCTCAGCACCCGTTCGTTTCAAAACGGACATCCCACAACAGGAATCATTACCGGTATTGCCGCGTCAATTCCGGCTAAAATAGTCGGAACCGCCCTTGCGGACCATGAACAGGAACATTACCGCGAAGCATTATCGCTCCAGCACCGATTAACTAATTCCACAGACCCGAACGTCCAAGCCTTGTGTCAGCGCTTCCCTTATATCATCGTGACCAATAGCTTTGATCTGGTCGGAAAACGATTCGCTCCACGCATCGGATTCATCCCCATTGGAAGACGCCGGATTCCGACTCGAAAACCAGTGCCAAAACCGAGGCTGCCCTTTCCACGAACAAGACGAAGAATCCGAAAACGGATCCAGAAACGATTCCATTGATAAAAAAAAAACAGTAAAAAAAAGTGCGGGCCCTCAGAGTTGAGTTATTTCGTCATCTTCCTTTCGGAATCCAAAGGTGTTAACGTCCGCATTCGGCCCGCATACAAATTCCCCCCAAACAGGTTTTTAACTGCATGCAAAGCCGCATTTTGAATATTCATACAATGCCAAGGAAAAGCGAAAAGGAACATCAGTTTTCTTTTTTTTCGCTTGGAATCGCGACCGAAACCGACACCGGCACCTTGGGTGGTTTTCGGATTCCGAGCGTAATTTCGGTTTCTTTGGGATTTATTTTTTTCTTCCGGGCTTTTTTTCTGCGCTTGGGCTTTTTCTTCAACTGGTCTTTTGGAACGAATTCCAACAAGGTTCCATCCGGAATATCCAAACCGATTTTGGCCACGATCTCGACGCTTCCACGGCTACCGGACGACAAGCGCTGGGCTTTCTGCAAGCCTTCCTGAATCGCCTTGATCGAAATCAATTCTCCGTTATAGACCGCCACCATGCCTTTTTGCAAGACCCCGGACAAAACCTTGCCGTTTACCACAAACAAAGGCAAGAGCTTAAACGACGTTGAAACCAAAAAACGGTTTTTTTGACCCGCCAGTGGAACCAACTGTTTTTTTTTCCGTTTTTGATCCGACGAAACCGCGGTATTCAAATCCGATTCTTCAATCGCTTCTTCCAAAGGGGTTTTTTCGCCTTTTAACACCAAGGATTGCCTGATCTTTTCCTCGACTTCTTCCGGTGTATACCGATACTTAGGCCGTTTTAAAAAATCCAATAACCCCATCGAAGACCCATACAAAAAACAGTTCCGATCTATATAAACCAAACGGATCGAAGCGGAAAACGCCTTCCAAAACCCAAAAAAACCCAAAAAAACCGTTAAACCCCGTTTTTTTGAGAATCAAAGATCGAAATCGCAAAAAAAAGAGGTTCCGAGAACGACTCATTTTCGGGCAAAAACGCATTTTTTTCTCAAAAAACAGGGTTCACACGCCGGCGTGACCCGGCAAAATTCTTTGGCATGACGAACAATCAACGCGTGAAAATCCGAAAAAATTTCGGAGTCCGTCGGAACACCTTTCATCAAAAAGGATTGACACGCATCATAATCCATTGTTTTTCCGAACACCCGCTGCACCAACCGCCGCGAATACGCATCCACCACGAGCACGGAATGCCCCCCCGCGTACAACAGCATGGAATCCGCGGTTTCAGGACCGATGCCATGCAACGAAAGCAATTCTTTTCGAACGATTAACAACGGTCGCGACAACAAGCGTTCCACGGACCCGTGGTTTTTTTTGACGTGACCACAAAACCGTTTCAAGCGATCCGCTTTCTGATTGAAAAAACCCGCGGAACGAATCAAACCCCCTAATTTTTTCGAATTCATTGCCGACAACGCATCCAGATCCAACACCCGGCGACGCTTGAGATTGGCCAAAGCTTTTTCGGCATTCGACCACGCGGCATTCTGGGTCAACATCGCCCCGACACAGATTTCAAGGCGCTGCGCCTCGGTCAACTCCAGCCGTTTCTTGTACGATGCCGGACCCAAGGGTTCATCCGAAACCGGCCACCAGCCTTGAGCACTAAACCGATGTTGCAGCAAACCAAACAAGGCAAACGAATCCAAAGACATGCAAAAAAAAGAGTCGAAAAAAATAAATGACAATCTATTCGAGCCGGATGCCGGTTTCCGTGATTTCAAACGGGTGCGCGAACAAATCGATTTTGGTCAAACGCATCTTCAAAATCGCAAGCGTTCTGCGAACCGCGGTTCCGACACTGCCGATTCGAAGCAACAAAATACCGTCGCACAAAAACTCGCTGATGGTATCCCGCGTCAACCCGCCTTGATTTCCCGGGCTTTCCACGCGCTCGCTGGTCAAGAGAATCGTGGAATTCGATTGGCCCAAGGCCTTGAAAATGCTTTTCAAACGCAAACGGTTCATGTTCAACGGATCCATCGCAAATACCTTGGACTCTTCCTTAAACGAAAGATTCGACGGCGACACGGGATTAGAAGTAATCGAATCCAAGGAATCCAAACACACCACATCGTACTGTGAATTCTTCAGTTCCAAAAGCAAAAAATTCACGAGATTCGGATCATCCGCATCCAGGGACAAAAGCTTTAGGTTCTTGGCTTTTTTGGGATCCCAGCCAAACTGAATCATCTGGCTTTCGATCCGCGAACTATTCTGCTCCAGATTCAAATACAAGCATTTTTTTCCTTCCATCGCGTTAAAATACAGAATCTGGGAACACAAAATCGATTTTCCCACTCCCGGCGTACCCGCAACCAAAATCACGTGGCCTTTGGGAAAACCGCCTTGAATCAATTTGTCCATTCCAGGAACAAACGTTTTGACACGCTCAAAAGCATCCGGCACAAAAGCAACCCGTACCATACCTAACGCAAAACGCATATATAAACAATGAGGTTGTTTGTTTCACCGGCAATGCACTCACTGCGGCGATGGATTAAACAGCTTCTTTTTCCCCAACTATTCCAGGGATACGGATGGAGGAAAAAGAAAACATCATCACGCTGGTTTTGATGTCGATTCAAAAACTGGTTTTTCGCGACAAATTGGCAAGCACGTTCGTATTCACTGGCGTCATCCTGTTGCTAGGCGCGTTTTTTCTGGCGCGATCCGAAATCGGACAAAACATCGGCGCCACGTACATGATGATCACCGGATTGATGCTTGCATTGCTCGGCTTATACAGCCAACACCCAACCAAGAAAAACAAACGATAAAAAAAAGAGATGAATCGACTTAGGAACACGAAACCACAATGTCGCTAAATCGCGATCCGTCGGGACACCCCTGCGGAAGATCGCAATACTCGATATTGACGGTGCCCCACGGCTTGTCGGAGTCCCGGCAAATTCGAACCGCGGGATTTTCCTGCGTCGAATACACGTATCCGAAGAAGCCGCCCAACACCAAACCGATCAGCAGCACCAAAACCAACAAAAAACGCACATCCATCATGTTGAAAAAAAGCATCTTTAGGCTTTTAATCGTATCGATGGAAAACAGCCACAAAAAACCATTTAAAATTGTTCGAATCCGAATATGAGCCATGAACAATGCGGAATTAAACAAAAAAATGGTCCGCCACAGCCGAACCCTTACGTACATTCTGGCCGCCTTTTTGCTGGTCGCGTTGTTTTTGAAGAATTCTGTTTCAAAAACCACGGATTATTCAAACCTTGCCAGTGAACTTGGAATCCTGTCGTTTATCTTCATCAGCCTGGCTTTAAGCGTCACCCCCATCCGAACCTTGTTTCCCGCGTTTGTGTTTAACGGCACGATTTTTTTTGCCCGACGCGCGATTGGAGTCTCAAGCTTTGCTTTTGCAGCCCTGCATTTTTCCCTGCAATTCGTTTTTTTCTTCGGAAGCAGTCTTGACGCCTTGTTTTTGTTTAACCAAAACGCGTCGAACGCGATTTTTTTCGGAATCGTTTCGGCCTTGATTTTGTTTTTCATGACGATTACGTCCACGGACTGGGCGGTTGCAAAACTCGGCAAAAACTGGTTTTTGCTTCACCGATTCGTTTACCTTGCGTACCCCCTGATCATTCTCCACGCGGTTCTCATCGGATCCGATTTCACACGGCTTTCATTTCTCTCAGGAGTGTTCCTGTTGGCGGCCGCGCTTACCATTATTTTGGAAGCCGCGCGACTGAACAAAACTCTTCGGCAAAAAACCATTTCCATCAACCCAAAACCCGAACCGGAAAAACCCCCAAAACGAAACCCATAATAATCCGAAATACGTGATCGATAGAATGACCAAAGCGAATTTTCAAATCGAGCGCGAACCCATCTGGGCTGGATGGTGCCCTATTCACAGCGGCGTTCCACCCGCGTTTGACGCCGGCGGATACGTGTGCACCAAATGCCGAAAAACGGTTTGCGCCGCCTGCATTTACACTACGAACATCGGCATCATCTGCCAAAACTGCGTTCGCACTTCCAAACACGCCGTCACCGAAGCCACGTCGCTTTATCCCCAACAAAAAATTTCCGACAAAGACCGCGTCGGAATCGCGCGAATCGAAATCCTGTTGTTTTTGGCCTTGACTGTGGTCGCGGCGGCTATTTCGGTGCTGAGCGTTTTTAACGAACCCAATCATTTTTTCGTAATACCCATTCTGTACGGCGCCATTGTGACACTCGTGATCGCGTACGCCGCGATGTTCATCAAAAATTACCTGGATAAAACCAGGGCCAAGGAAATTTCGCTTACGTCGGACGAAAAAAAAGAACTCGAACGCTTGTCCAATCCGAAAAAGAAATGATTTTCCGAAACTGACCGGCAAATCACCCCCGTTTTACCGGCAACACACCGCTTCCAAACCTTAAAAGCAACTCGCCGCGTTATCCCTATCCGGGGAAAACAATGGACGAAAAAGAACTGATTATTTATTCGAATCCAACGAACGCGAACGCCGCGCACTTCGCATTGATCAAAGCCATCGAAGACGCGCACCACGGATGCGTGTTGTTTGTCGACTGCATTAACGGGTTTGATCCGTACCAAGTGCTTAAACTCTGCGCAAACCCGCCGCAAGCGCGCCAGATTCTTCACAACGTGCTCGTGTCACGCCCGTTCACGTTTCATCAGTTCAAACGATTGCTTGACACCGAACTCGCATCCACGTTCGACCGGCACCAGGGACGCGCCGTCATTATTTTGGGTTACACCAATTTGTTTTTGGATTCCGATGTCGCGGAAGAAGAACGCCTCGCGGTGCTTGGCACCGCCACCAAAAAACTCCACAGCCTCGTGATCGAACACCCGTTGCCCGTCCAAGTCATGCTCTCCGAAAACGCGTATTCCGAACTCGTACGGGGGTGGCTGGATGGGGCGGACCGTACCGTCGTTTCGACAAGTCGTGGGAAACGAATATAGCACACTGGAAAAATACTGTAAAGCGCTGCGAAAACAAGACGGAGAACTACTTCGCGAATTGATTCTATCCGCACGCATGCACACGCACGCCGCCGGATACGCGGGCTTTCTGGATCCCATGCAAGCAATACTTCTCGGAATGCTGCTTGAACAAGAGAAAAAAATAAAAGAAATCGAAAAACGGAAATGATTCAAGTGAACATCGTTATTCACCGGAAACAAACCCGCTTAGATGGAAGCGCACACGATTTTTTGTTTACGACCGTATATGTCGATGTTTCGGAAAGAAATCCGCGCCTGGTGGACTTTAGCGTGTCCCAATTCCTTTTTCTTGACCAAAAACACGCGGTGATCCGCTTCGATTGTGCACACGGGTATCTGAATGTCCATCGTTTTTTTGAATCAAAAACGAATCGCACGGATTACCAGGACCAAGTTCCAAGCGCCGAACTGTATGAGCAATGCAAAAAAGATATTCATTCAAATTGGACGGAATACCGGGAAAAATACCTAAAAAAATGGAAAACAAAACACCACTTTATATAACATTAGGAGTTATATTATGTGCGGGCTTGAAATGAAAAAAAAACTGACCATCAAAATCGGCGGCGACATGGACGCGGACGACCGCGAACTATTAACCAATATCAAGAAAGCCCGCCGACCCTCGCACACCCTTTACCTGGACTCGATCGAGCAACTGCACGCGCTTTTATCCCCCAAAAAAATCCATATTCTCAAAAGCCTGCTCGAAAACGATGACAATCCAACGGTTTCAGAACTCGCCAAAAAAACAAACCGAAAACAAGAAGCCATCAGCCGCGACATCCACGACCTTTGCGACCGCAACCTGGTTCGCCTGGAAAAAAAAGGGCAGCGCGTGCATGCAAAAACAAATTACGACAAAATCGTGATCGAAATCCCGCTTGCCCGCTAAACCGATTTAAAAACTCTTGTTGGGAATATCACGGTATGCCAAAAGTCCTTATTACAGGGGCCAGCAGTTATGTCGGAGCCCGCTTGTATGCCGATCTTCGGAAAAAATTCGACGTCACCGGAACGTACCATTCGACCCCGCTGTTTCCAGAGCTTGTCAAACTGGATGTCACCAATTCCGGCGAAGTCCAGGAAACGGTTTTCAGGCTAAAACCGGATTTTGTCGTGCATGTTGCCGCGAATCCTTCCGCAAAATGGTGCGAAGAAAACCCGACACTTGCCAAAAAACTCAACGAAGACGGAACCCAGAACGTGGTCGATGCGGCAAATCGAATCCACGCGAAAGTCATTTACATGTCTTCGGTTGCCGCCAAAAAGCCGTCCAGCCTATATGGAAAAACAAAAGGCGAAGGCGAAAAAATCGCTGTCCAAACCAAAGCAGGATACGTTATTCTGCGCCCATCGCTTATCATCGGATTCAGCCCGAACACGGTAAACGACCGCGCATACAACCGCTTGCTCAAAAACATCATGGAAAAAACCCCCGCAGTTTACGACACGTCGTGGAAATTCCGGCCCACTTGGATCGGACACATTTCCGAGATCATCGAAAAAGTGATCGACCGCAACATCACCGGTGAAACGATTCCCATTCTGGTTCCGACATTAAAATCTCGGTTCGACATCGCAAAAGACCTTCTTACGGCGTTTGGCATTCAGGCAGCCCCAAAAGACCTTAACGACACAACTCCAGCCGACTCCGAAGATCTGGACAAGCTCCGCCAATTGGATCTTCCCCAGTATACGTACCCAGAGATCCTTGAAAAGATAATCCGCGAAACAAAAGACTATCTCCAAAGTATCCGATCGTAACGAATACATTTCACCGGCAATCCACCCTCTTTTCGTTAAAGAACCCCCGCTAACCTTTTCGTACGGAATCCCATGCACGGCACTTTAATCGATGTTTTTTCGGACAAAAACGAACTCGTCCTCTGGATCCGGTACGGAACCCAGAATCTGTTCCTGAGGGACGCCTACAAACCCGTTTTTTTCATCCAAAGCCGCGAACACGACTTGATTTCGATCGCCGACACCATTTCAACCGAATTTCCAGGCGACGACTATGTCATCCGGCTCGTGAAAAAACGGGATTTTGACACGAACCGATTGCAAGACGCCTTGCAAGTGCAAGTCAAAGATTTTCGAAAACGAAGCAAACTCGTTCGGTTTTTGAACACCGAATACCAATTCGAATCCAATCTGTTTCATGCCGACCTATCCGTGGAACAACTATACTTGTTCGAAAAAAACCTCCGGCCATTGCAAGACGTGGAATTCGGCGTGCAAGGCAAACGAATATGGTTTTTGCAGCCCTTAAAATTCCAGGCATTCACCGACGAGTTTCCCGCTTTTACCCACGTAACCGTGGAAGCGATTCCGAAAGGCGACGTACGGCAAACCAACGAAATCGCGCTTGAAGCGATGCGTTTAGACGAACAATTTTTCCGCGGAAGCGAAGACGAAATTCTTTTGCAATTCAAGAATGCGTACGAAAAAAAAGATCCTGACATCGTGCTGTCTGTTTCCGGAAACAAATGGATGCTCGAATATGTCAAACAACGCTTTCTTTTTCACCGGATTCCGTTCGAATGGGGCCGGTTTTCCGACAAAGCCGGCGGAAAACCCAGTTCGTATTTTTCCTACGGACAAATCATTCGCCGGGACCTCAGCCATTTTTTGTGCGGACGACTGCACATCGACACCAGCGGTTTTCATTTCAAGGAATGCGGACTCGACGGCGTGCTCGAAATGGCGTACACCACGGCGATGCCCGTGCAAAAAGCCGGCTTCAAAAGCTCCGGTTCGTGCATTTCGAATTTGCAGTTGTTTTACGCCTACCAGCAAGGATACCTGATTCCCGACCGGAAAAACCAGGTGGAAAAATTCGACTCGGGCTGGCACTTGTTTGAAGTCGACAAAGGCGGCATGGTATTCGAACCCAGAATCGGATTGCACGAAAACGTCGTCGAGCTCGATTTTTCCAGTTTGTATCCCTCGATCATGGTCGAACACAATATTTCACCCGAAACCGTGTTATGCCATTGCTGCGACAACGACGTGGTGCCCGAATGTCATTACAACATCTGCGAAAAACGCCGCGGACTGATTCCGATCGTACTCAAACCCGTGCTGGAAAGACGATTGTACTTCAAGCGCATGAAAAGCATGACGAAAGGAAAAGAACGCGAAACCTACAAACAAAAAGCCAACGCCCTCAAATGGCTGCTCGTAACATCGTTTGGCTATACGGGATACAAAAACGCGCGTTTTGGACGCATCGAATGCCACGAAGCCATTTGCGCGTATTCGCGCGAAAAACTCCTTTCCGCCGCCCGAATATGCGAAGACGCCGGTTTTGAAGTACTGCACGCCATCGTGGATTCCGTCTACATAACCAAGCCCGGATTTTCGCTTGACGACCTCTCCGCACTGATCAACACCATCACCGAAAAAACCCGGGTCGAAATCGTTCTTGAAGGAATATTCAATTGGATCGTGTTCGTTCCGTCTCGACGCGATCACCGCATCGCCACCCCCACCCGTTTTTACGGAGTATACCAAAACGGGGAAGCCAAGCTCCGCGGACTCGAAATCCGGCGACGCGATTCCCCCACCGCCATTAAAAAAATGCAATCCGAACAAATCGCGATTCTTTCCAAAGCGACCGACAAAACCTTGTTTGAAAAACAAATTCCCAAAGTCAAGCGCAAAATGAAAGAATGGATCCAAAAACTCCACAACGGCTTGATCCCCTTCGAAGAACTCGTGATCACCAAACGCGTGTCAAAACCGCTTTCGAAATACCGCGGCACCAACGCCCAAAAAACCGTGTTGACGCAACTGGCCCGCCGCGGAATCGAAATACACCCCGGGGAAAAAATACGTTTTCTTTATACCAAAACCGATTCGTCACAACCCGAAAAACGCGTCACGGCGTATTCAAACCAAACGCCGCCGGTTACGGTCGATCACAAAAAATACGAAGAATTATTCGTCAACGCGACGTGGGAATTACTGCATTTTAACGGAACCAAAAAAGAAGAATTATTCGAAACGCTTTTTGACCAACAACAGACAAAACTCAACGCGTTTTCAGAAACGAAACCCGCGAAAATGAGCCGACATGGATAACGGTCGGTTTCCACAAAGCCCCAACAATTCGCTCATTTTTTTCACCCATCACCGGTTACCAACAATAGGAAATGAACCCCCTACTATTTGTTTTGGAATGCGTTTTTGGAGGGGAAAAAAAACCAAAAACAAGCACCGAAAACATTTAAAAAACAATTATAAGTTAATTATAGTTCTGGTGAAGTGCTTGAAAAACGACTCTTCGCGCATCGAACTATATTTTTTCATCACATTGGTCGCCATGCTCATCGTCGCCTTTTCCGCGCAATCCAAAACCCAAAACGGCTCCTTTAAAGAAAATATCGAATCCAATTCACTCCATGAACCACTGGTGGGAAATTCCGAAACACCAAACCAGCCGCAACAACCAATTGTGGATTGCGAACCAAAAAGCGACGCGACTCGCGAAACAATTCCAAACACCGTTATTTGTCTACAACGCAAATCGAATCCGTGAAAATTACCGGCGTCTCTGCGAAGCGTTTGACGCCACTGGGGCGCCGTATTCCATTCATTACGCCATGAAAGCGAACCCGCATCCCGCGATTCTTGCGCTTCTTCGAAAACTCGGCGCAAGAATCGACGCGGTTTCCCCAAACGAAGTGCGACTGGCCAAACAAACCGGGTTTTCACCCGAAAAAATTTTTTTCACCGGAACCAGCGTCAGCAACGACGACTTGACCGAATTAATCGCATCCGGCGTCCTGATCAATATCGATTCGTTTTCTCAGATGCGTCGCCTGACCGAAAAAAAATTCGACGGAAACGCGTCGATTCGATGGAACCCCGGAACTGGCGCGGGAATCCACGACCACACCATCACCGGAGGAAAATTCATCAAATTCGGAATCCCCGAAAAATTCATCCTCAAAGCGTTTCAAACCGCGCGAACAAACGGCCTTTGTGTCGTGGGCCTTCATCAGCACATCGGCTCCGGTTGGCTTGGAAACGACGTTCAAAAATTCCTTAAAACCGTCGAAAAAACGATTTCGGTCGGGAAAAAAGCCGAAAAAATCCTTTCAAAACCCCTTGAATTTATCGACTTTGGCGGCGGCCCCGGCATCCGGTACCAAGAAAAACAAACCGATTTCCCCATTGAAAAATACGCGCAAGGCATCGCAAACGCCATGAAAAAAAACAGCTTGAATTGCCCCGTCGTGATCGAACCCGGACGATTCATCGTTGGCGACGCCGGAATTCTGCTGACCGAAGTCAACACAGTGGAAACCAAAAACATTCCCGTGATCGGAGTCAACGCGGGATTCAACGCATTGATTCGTCCGGCGTTTTACGGCGCGTACCACGAAATCGTCAACGCGAACCGCCTGCACACCCCCGTTAAAGTGGCCAGTATGGTGGCAGGAAACCTCTGTGAAAGCGGAGACGTCTTTAACACCGACAAGTATTCTCTTCGAAAACTCCCCAAAACCCGCGAAGGCGACATCTTAGCCATCTTAAACGCCGGCGCCTACGGGCGGGCCATGGCCTCCAATTACAACCTGCGCGAACGCCCCGCAGAAATCCTGATCGACGAAAAAAAAACCCGCGTGATCACGCGCAAAGAAACATTCCGACAACTCATTCAAAACCAAAAACCCTAAAAGCGAACTTTTTTATTACGAAACCGCGTGTAATGGATATGCAACGATTTTTGGCGCTCATATTATTTGGAACGCTGTTATTTGGCTGCGTTTCCAACTCGTCGCTTTCCGCCCCCGACCAGTCTCCGCCCACGCTACGCGCGATTTTACGCAACACGCTAAATGTCACGGATTATTCCATGCTACCCGAACACGCCGTAAACGAGACTGTGCAAATCAACGAAATTGAAATCAAACCGTTGCGCATTGAAACGTTTTTTTCAGAGGAATCCCAGATCACAACCGCAGTCGAAAACAAACCCGAAACAGAATCCAGTGAAATGCGACTCGTGCTGGTCGTCCTCAAACTCACCAATCATTCGAACACGGTTTATTCCTTTGACCCCGCATCATGGGTGGTCACACCCAACGCATTTTCGTTTGAATCCAATGAAGCACCCGAAAACCGGTTTTTGGAATCAAAAGGACCGATACGCCCAAACGAAACCAAAAAATTCGTTTTTTTCATCCGACAACCCACCGCGGGTCCGGCGAACATCGTTTTTTCATTGAACCCCACGGCTTCGAACCCTTCCCCCGAACCGACAATTGTCAAATACGGCTTTTGGCTTCCGACCGAATACACGTTTCTTTCGGTTGAAAAACTATTCGAAGAAAGCTGCAAAAAAAACGCGGAAAACACCCGCGGATGCCAGGTATTCAAAAACACGTTTGGAAACGAATGCGCGGACGGACAAATCCGACGCGCCTGCTGAATTTTCGCCACCTCAAGCTTTTTTAATCCCCGTTTCCTTTTATTAGCACATGCCCAAATTGCGCGTCGGAATATTTTCGTTTACCGGAGACGAAGGCTGCGTCATTACTTTTTTGGAAATACTAAACACCAAGTTTTTCGAATGGATCGAAAAAGTAGATTTCGTCAATGTCCGCGTCCTCCAAAAAAAAGTCTCGATGGAAAACATTGACGTTGCGTTCGTGGAAGGCGCGATTTCAACCGAAAAAGAAGTCGCCAAACTCAAGGAAATCCGCCAAAACAGCAAAAAAGTCGTGGCGATCGGAAGTTGCGCCATCAGCGGAGCCCCCAGCAACCACCGCAACCTATTTGACGAAAAAACCCGGCTTGAAATCCTTCCGATTCTCGAGCGATTTCATCACCGCGAAAAAGTCGTTCCGCTTTCAAACCTCATCCTTGTCGACGACCAGGTTCCGGGGTGTCCGATCATCGAGGAAAAATTCATCGAAGTCATGGAAAAATACGTCAAAGAAATGGGAGGAAACTAAATGTCCCACACGCACGATTTAGACATCACGATTGACCAAATATCCAAAATCGAAGGACACGCCGAAATCTCGGTTACGGTCCGAAACGGCGAAGTCACCGACGTCAAACTCAAAATCAACGAAAACAAACGATTTTACACGCAAGCCGTCCGCGGAAAACCCTTCGTTTCCGTTCCCCAACTCGTCAGCCGCATTTGCGGCACGTGTTCGGTTGCCCACCTCAACGGTTCCATCATGGCGCTCGAAAACGGACTTGGACTTTCGCCTTCTCCGCAAGACCAACTGCTTCGCGAACTCTCCATGCACGGCCTCATGGTCCGCGATCACGCCATGCACCTGTATTTTTTCTGCCTGCCAGATGAAATGAACGCCGATTCCGTCATGGAACTCGCCAAAACCAATCACGACCTCGTGCACGAAGCGTTTCACGTCAAAGGCGCCGGAAACGCGCTTTCCCGCCTGGTGCTTGGACGCGCGGTCCACGGATTATTCGCCCAAGTCGGCTACTACTCCCAAACTCCAAGCAAAGAACAGATTAACGAAGTGATCAAAGAACTCAAAGAAAACCGAGACGCCGCCTTGCGATTATGCGAAATATTTTATAATTCCAAATTCGAATTCGAACGCACCACCAATTTCGTTTCCTTGGTCGGAGAACGCTTTGATTACCTCACAGGAGAAATCCATTCGAGTTTGGGACTCTGCATTTCGCCTCAAATGTACCGAAAACACCTTGATCACGTCGTCAAGCCGTATTCCCAAGCGTCCGCGTACGCACTGGAAGGAAAAGACTACATGACCGGCGCGTTACCGCGACTCAACATGATCAAAGACAAACTGCATCCCGACACCCAAAAATCCTGCCACGAATACCTTAAGGTATTCCCCTCCAAAAACATTTTCCACAACAACCTGGCGCAAGCCATCGAAATCGTTCATGGCATCGACCGATCCGTCGAAATACTCGAAACCAACGAATTCAAAGCCGATACCAAACCCGCATTGATACCCAAAAAATCCGACGGCATCGGATTGTTGGAAGCCCCCCGCGGAAACCTGTATTACTTGTTGTCCACCGACGAACAAGGACACGTCACGTTTGCCGACATCATCACCCCCAGTTCCCAAAACCAAATCAACATGGAAAACGACTTGCGCAAACTCATCAGAGGAAACCTCGACAAAAGCCGCGAAGAAATCGAATTCGAAATGGAAAAACTCATCCGCGCATACGATCCCTGTTTTTCCTGCGCGAGCCACTTTCTGAAAGTCAAATGGAACGGACAAAAACCGGCGAAATAAATGTCCAATCCGGGGACGTTAAGCCCGTTCCATCGCTTCAATCACCGGAACGATTTCGGAAAACGCTTTTTTGGCGGGGTATGTCATCGGGATCCCGATGATGTTAACGGTTTTCAACAACCCCATCGCTTTCAATAGTTTCAAACTCTGACCCAAATCAAAATCGTGCATGGAAAACCGTTTCGTGTTCTCGAACGAATCGATATCCGTCAACACCGATACTTTTTCAATTCCTTCCACAGCGTCCAGAATCGTCAAATCCGAGCCTTCTTTTTCGAGGTCTTCGACCGCGTCAAACTCGACAAACGCGATTGTTGGAAACCGTTTTCGAAGAAGCGGCAAAATTTTCAAAGCAATTGAATCTTCCGCGACCAACGGGTTTCCAAACACCAAAATCCGCACTGTTCCCACTGAAAGGGATTACGCGGCATCGGTTTAAAAAACAAACGAGCTTTTTTCTATCGAATGGCCGGACCCAATCCCCGACTAGGCACCCTCCTTGTTTTGATTACCGCGTTATCCAGCGGAATCGCGATTTTTCTCAACAAATACTCGATCGCAAGCTTTGACAACGCCTTCGTGTTCACGTTCCTCAAAAACGCATTGGTCGCCGCCGTACTGCTGGGATTTATTTTTCTTTTCCATAAACGAAAAACCCTCGAATCAATGCGGCTCAAAGAATGGGGCGCGTTGATTTTAATCGGGTTGATCGGAGGCGCCGCCGCGTTCGCGATTTATTTTTACGCGCTCAAAACCGCCAATGGTCTTGCCGCGGGACTTTTGCACAAAACCCTTTTCGTTTGGGCAGGCGCACTCGCCGTGATCGCGCTCAAGGAAAAAATCGACAAACGATTCCTCGTTGCCGCCGGACTCATCGTTACTGGCAACCTGTTGCTTTTTAGCGGAAACCTGTCATTTGGATTATCCGAAGGATTGATACTCGTCGCGGTATTGCTTTGGGCCGTTGAAAACATGCTGGCCAAACGACTCCTCAATCAAAATCAACACCTGGACGGTTTAACAGTGGGCTTTGGACGCATGTTTTTCGGAGCCTTGTTTTTGTTTGGATTACTGGTTTTTACCGGTGACGTTTCCGGAATCGGTTCGCTTTCCTTTGACCACTGGCAATGGATCGCCCTCACCGGCCTTTTTTTGGTGGTCTACGTGGCCACGTATTACGTGGGACTCGAACACATTCCATTGCATCAAGCCGCCGCGTTATTGGCGTTCGGACAACCCGTGACCGCAGTACTCACGTTTTTTTTCGTGGGAAAAACGCCGCTCCTGCCTGAAGCCGTCGGATTATTGCTTTTAGTGCTGGGCACGCTTTTTATCGCATTGGCTTCTTTTTGGAACCAATCCCACTCCCAACCGGTGCTGGCCGGGTGAGCCGTTGCAGGGAATCGAATTACTGGTTCGCCATTCGTTTGCCCCTAACCGGTTGCATTATTGCGGAGACGACGATTATTCAAGCCGCATCCAGCAGTTTATCCAAAGCCGCGATCCCACGCTTGGACAAACCCTCAAAAAAGAGTACACGACGTTTCGAGCCGCTTTCGGATACGTTAAAACCATTGCCGAATCGGTTCAAAAAAACCCGTTTGATTTCGAAGTCGCGGAAGCCTACTGGATCGGAAACGCGTTACTGGACCACGTTTCCTCCGACATCCTTTCGAAATTGTTCTTAACCCGTTTTTCAGCGGGAGAATACCTGGGAAGCGAACTTGCCGCGGAAATGGCCGCCCAACTTCCAGCCAAAATCTATCCGCATCATTCGTTTCACGTGCTATACCTGCATTTTTTGAGCGGCAAAGTCCCCGTCACACTGCCCAACATCAACCATTGCCTGATTTTGCCCGCAAAAGTGCTGGATGTATCCCCCGGAAAACTGACGGTGGAAAAAAAGCCATTTGAAATTCATAACGGCGATTTTCGGATTGGAAAACCCGTTCACCAGGAAATAGACCGGTTTTTTTCCGATCCCATACAAACCGGGGATTGGGTTTCGGTCCACTGGAACACGTATTGCATGACGCTTACCCCCCTTCAAAAAGAAAACTTGGAAAAATACACCGCGGCCAATTTGGCTTTGCTTAACGCCGCTTCGATTTTTTCTTAATTCGCCCCGACAAAATCGTCGCCATTTCTTTTGCCGCTTTTTCTTCCAATCGCTCGACCACGCTGTTCTGCCACACCAGGACAAAATCGCCTTTCTTGGCTGCCACCGTGTTCAGTACTTTTCGACGCACCCGGCCGATTCGAACCACGGCAAAAACGTCGTCCAGTTCCTCGATTTTTCCCGGAATCCCAAGGCACATGCACACACAACAACCACGATAGAGAATAAAAAATCGGCGCACCAAAGCGAAAAAAAGCGCATAGGTTTAAAATGAGTTTTTATAATTCAATTATAGATTACGTTTTTTTCACCGAAGGAACCCAATATGCAGACCAAAAACACGAACCACAAAGTCGTTCACTTGCGTCTCGAACCGTTTTTTTTTCAATTCACCAGTATCCCGGGGGAAATCACCAAACAAACGACCGTTGGCCAAAAAGCCGAACGAAACAAAACAAACACAAAGGAGGAGGAAAAAACGAATGAATCAAACTCATTTACCCACTAAAATCAATGTTCGGATCGCCATCCTGTTCATGGTGTTCATCACCATTGCCGGAGCCACCCACGCCGCCGGCACCTCGATGCAGATCACCACGTTCAACGAAGGAACTGAAGAAAACGGCTGGATCCAAATACAGGGACCGGCAGACGGCATTTCGGTCGACACACACCCAGCCCACGTCGACGACGGAAGCGGGATCAAACTGGCTTCAAGCAACGAAACCCCCACCCGCGCCGTCAAAACGCTTTCAACACCGCTTGATTTAAGCAATTATCAGTCGCTTTATCTGGAATTCTACGCGGACAAAAACGAAAATCAGGTTCAAAAAGTCGGAGTCCAATTCGTCGACACCATCCACGGACACGCTTTTTTCCACTGCGTTTACCTCACAAGCCCCGTTAATCCAGGAAACACGCGGATGAAGCAAACCGTCATGAAAGAAGACTGTTCAAGCATCGTTCAAAACGGAGAAAGCCCCAACTGGAACAGCATCACCCAAATCCGTGTTCTTGCCACCGCGCGGCAAGGACAAAGCGTCCACGTGACATTCGATCGCTTGTCGGCTTACAAAAATCTCTTGACCCGCGGAAAAATCCTGCTGTCCTTTGACGACGGATACAAAAGCCATAACACCGCAGCACTACCCATCCTGAACAAAAACAACCTGAAAGGAACCTCATACGTCATCATGCACGGATCCTCGTCGATTGGAACCGGAAAAAACTACATGACGACAGAACAAGTCCAGGAACTGTACGACGCGGGATGGGACATCGGAAGCCACGCGTCGCCGTCGCTTACCCGACTGGATCCGGATGCAGCCGCGGAACTGGTCAAAGAAACCGTCGAACGCATTGACGCCAATGGTTGGACCCGCGCCTCAGAGCACTTTGCGTATCCGCGCGGAGAATACTCGCAAGACCTGATCGACCGGTTAAAACCCTATATCTCCACAGGCAGAACCGTTGAAGACGATCCAAACCCGGCGTCGTTCCCAAACCCTTACGCGATCAACGCGTGGTCCATCGACTCCACCGACAGCGTGGACTCGCTCAAGCAATGGGTTGACCGCTGCGCCGCGAACAAAGACGCCTGTATCCTGACGTTTCACAACCTCGTGGACACACCGGGAAACATCAAGGAATACAACAAAGCGGATTTCGAAAAATTCGCGGAATACGTGGCGTTGCTGGACCAGGAAAACACGGCGGATATCGTAACGATCTCGCAATTATACCAAACCCACCACGCATTAACCACGGTGGACCCGACCGTCCAGTATGAAGGAAGCAAATGGGGAAAAGTCATGCGAAACAACGGCCGGCCCATGCGCGTCGAAAGCCGCGTATACCGGTTCAACCAAAACCGTATCATCCTCGCGAACTATGAAGCCGCCACGTTCAACGGAAACGTAACGTTATACCATTCCCGGTTCGACTGCGGAACGCTTCGGGAACTGCGATACACGAGCCAAACCGGAAAATACCAGAAAACCTACGGAGTAGGCGAGTTTTCGTGTAACGCGGAACAAGGCAAACTCGTATTTCAAGTGAACGGAATTGAACCCGGCGAAAACAATCTGGTTTACCTGGTCCGGTAACGGAAAAAAAACCCTTTCGGGGGAACTATTTCTTTTTTTAACGAAAGTCAAATCCGAGCATACCTATAAATTCGGATTTTCTCTTTTTTTTATCCGTTATGATCGAATGGAAAGACGAAATCCAAAACGCGAATTGGATCAAACAGTTTTCCGGCCACTGGAGCATCCTGTCCTGCCATTATTTCACGGAAGCCTACGCCCTTGCTAACCTTCACCGCTTTGGCGTGAATATTCCGCGGTTTTTGTGCATGGTAAAACAAGGAAACGCCACGGGTTACATTGACAAAAACGATCTGGACTACTTTGGCCAGGCGCTTAGTCATCGCATCGAACACAACCCGCATGAATCCGAAGAATGGAGCAAAGAACTCCGGCAACACACCGACCAACTCAATTCTTTTTTTTCTCAATTCGAGACAAAAAAAATAACTCCCGCCGACTACTTTGAATTGTGGACCCGCGCCTACCCGTTCATAGCGTTAAATTCCGCCATCAAACGAACCCAAGACTACCTGCCGCAGCCCCTAAGCGAAAAAATACTGCCGTTTTTTTCCGAGACCCGAAAATATTCCCAAACGATTTACACCAACATCGAGTTTTTTCTGGAAAAATGGGCGCAGCAAGAAAGCAAACCCTCGCATTACCCGGCAGAATTGCTTTTATGCATGTCCAAATTCGAAGCCGAAGAATACCTGCATCACCACGCCTTGCCCCAGCTACCGCTTTTAAAAGAACGCGCCAAAGCCTGCGCCGTACTGTACACCAAACACGAACACACCGCCATCGAGTATCCCGAATTATGGGAAGTCGAAAAAAAACTGGCACCGCCGCATTTGGAAGAATCTTTTTCGGGCCAAATCGCCCAACCCGGAAAAGTCACGGGAAACGCAAAAATAAGCCTGGATCCCCACGCCAAAAACGATTTTTCAACCGGCGACATTCTCGTGACGCAAATGACCCGTCCCGAATACATGCCTTTCATCCGAAAAGCAAGCGCCATTGTCACGGA
>Ga0209541_10002204_pt1 | contig 37219 bp, 49 predicted proteins | sample RifCSPlowO2_01_FD_184027 | JGI IMG/M metagenome (GOLD analysis project Ga0209541, IMG submission 184027) | Groundwater microbial communities from Rifle, Colorado - Rifle CSP2_plank lowO2_0.1 (SPAdes) (version 2) | ecosystem: Environmental > Aquatic > Deep subsurface > Groundwater | place...
AAGTCTTTTTATGCATTGCACGCATTTTGCCGACTAATAAATTATTTTATATCGACCAACCAAATTAAGCGATTGCCTCCATTGAATAAATCAGGTTTTCTCATACTCCTGAACTTCATCAAAGAAATAATCCAGCTGCACCTTTGCCATCTTGAACATATATTCAGATTCCTGTCCGGCATGATATTTTCGCTGGCATACAACTCTCTTTATTCCAGAATTGATTATAATCATCGCGCAGACTCGACAAGGAGTCATCCTGCAATAAAGTGTACCTCCTTGTATTGATATTCCTTGTTTCGCAGCCTGGCAGATTGCATTCTGCTCTGCATGTATAGTCCTTACACAATGCTCTGTGACACTTCCATCTTCATGAAGCATTTTTTTCATTTGGTGGCCGACTTCATCGCAATGTGGCAATCCGATTGGCGAGCCAACATATCCTGTAGCAAGCAATTGTTTGTCTTTTGCAATAACACAGCCGCTTCTTCCTCGATCACAGGTAGCTCTTTTGGAAATAGCTTCCATTACCTCCATGAAATATTCATCCCAACTAGGCCTTTTATAGATTGGTTTTATGCCAAGATCAAGAAGCAATTTTTTTATTTTTGATTTAAGCTCAGCAAGGTCTTTATCATTATTGAGCACCATATCAGCTTGTTCAATCACCTTATCTAACTGCTGCTCATTTCCTTTGCCTTTAGATTCTTTTTCTTCTAGTTTTTTGAACTGCTCAAAATCATTTACATCTCCTTGCCTGAATCTATCTTTAACTCGTTCATATCTCATCTGTTGTGGAGCATCTATGAACAATAGCTTGAATTTATTGTGCTTTCTTAATTCTTTTACTTCACCTAGATTCCTTATGCTGGTAATAGTTGCATATTTTTCTTTGGAAAGAGTCATCAAAGCCCTTTTTGCAAGAACTCCATTGCCTTGGTTCTTTCTAAGCATATTTCCCATAGCAATTAATGCTTCTCTAGTTTCTCTTATTCCCTTTTTCTTTAATTCTCGCCTAATCTCATCGCTAAGAGAATAATGCTTGAATCCATACTCTTTTAGGATATCTGCAGCTGAGTCCTTTCCAGAGCCGTATTTGCCTACTAAACCTAATATCATGGTTTACACTAAAATCTGCCTTGTTAAATGGATTTCTTTTCTTCAGAATATAGCTTTTAGAAGCATAAACGCCAGCGGCAGGACTTTCACTCTGCAAGCCGACTTTCGGTTCGCGGGCTTGAGCGCGTTAGCGCGAAACCCGCAAGGTGCCAGCTGACTTTGCAGCTGTTTTGAACCTGCACGTCCTTTCAGACACTCGCTTTCGAGGCGAGCCCAATGCCAGATTATGGGACGCTGGCGTGGAAACATGTAATTGAAACGAATATAAAAACCTGACTCTTTTGAGGATTAGTTTATTCAATAAAATATTAATAAACATTATTGAGAACTTTGTTTTAGATAAATCTCATATGCCCCTCTTCCTGTCGGGCAGATCTTTTTGTTGCTTTGAAGGAAATTATCAACTTCTTGAGCACCGCTCAAAGCTATAACTTCTTCATTTTCAATAGCATCTATTGCTTTCTTATGCATTTTTAAGAATGTCGATAGATCAACTGGAAGATATGCAATATAAATAAAATCAGCTGTGCTAAATGGATCAAAGACTAGCCCAGTCCTTACAAGCTGGATCTCTCCTTGGCCTGCTTCCTGGACAAATTCCTTCCTTAAGACTCGTTCTATCGTTTCATTAATAGTGTAGGTAGGATCTTCCTTCTCAAATTCTGAAAAGTCTGTATCGATCATTCCTCCAAGATCATGATACCATCCTGGCCGCTTTACATTTGGGCCTCTTTTGAACGCAAGAACATATCCATCTGATGTCACAGGAACAGCATTTGCGGCGATACCATGTGAAAAATATGCCCAAATTTCACCATGGTCCTCAAGCCCTCTGCGCATAAGTTCCTGCAGCTTTTCTTCATCTTCATTCAAAGCCCATGTTGTTGCATTCATCTCGCCAAAATGTGTTGGCCCAAGAAAAACTTGATGAACTCCATCCTGAACTGAATGGCCGCTGTACCTGAATTTTCTGTCGTCAAACTTTCCTACAAGCATACCATTTTTAATCGGCTCAAGGATCCTTTCTTGGATTGCTATGTCAAATGATCTATCGCCTGTTGCTAGCCATTGATAATAATCCTTTGTTTTCTCTTCTGGCATGACTGCTTTAGCCTGTCCTTTAAAAAAATGGATCTGAGAACTATCAAGGTCATCAATGATTATAGTGTGTCCCATCCTTATCCAAAGTCTTTAGCCTTTTAAAAAGGTTTCTTTATCCTTAGAATTCTAAGTTCATCGAGCACTTTGGCAAATGTCTCTTTTTGCTCTGTAAATTTCATGTTTGGAACAACTTCTGCCTCATTAAACCAGGACATTTGAGAAAGCTCCTTTGTGTTAAGCATTAGTTCAGATTCATCTCCAATAAACTCAACAAACCAGATAGTCTGCTTCTGCCCGTCAAATCCTTTTTTCTTTTTTATCTCTTCTGGAAAATAGTAAGTATGCTCTATCGAACATTTTTGGATTATCCTAAACTGATCAGTACCAAACTCCTCCAGTAATTCACGAATAACAGCCTGTATAGGTTTCTCATCTTCGTTAATCCCACCTTGTGGAAATGCCCACGAGTTCTTAGGCCATCCTTTGCCTGATATCATCAAGAATTTATTCTTCTTAAAAACAACTGCTGATATTGCTTGTCTTAGTTTCATTTTAATTCTTATAGTTTATCTAGATACTATTTCTTTTACCATTTTTTATGATTAAGATGAGCAATTTTACCTGGTTACATTATCTTTCTGCCATTTCATATAGTTTCTCATTGCATTTATGAAACTCTGGGTGTAACCATCAGCATTTGATGCCATGTCTAGACTAACATCAACTGTTTTTTTCCAAAATACACATTCGATTTCTTTAGGATCAGGAAAAAATGGACCTGGATAACTAGCCACATAAAGGCGTGTATTTTCCCTATTTGTTGGTCTGGTGTCATTCTTGTATCTGCATATTTCTTTAAAGCTTATGCCAGTGGGAAGACTGCCAATCTCATTGAACAACTCATCCCTTAATTGATTCAAAGCAGCCTCTATATATGTTTGCCTGGATCTTACATGTCCTCCAGCTGATGGATGGAAGAGCATTGAGCTGGTCTCCTGCCTTTTGCTTCTCTGTGCTAATAATAACTCATTATTTATCTGATAACCTGGGTATTTGAATAATAATAACTGCACGCTTCTGTGCCTTAAACCTTCACAATGAACTTTTATAAAATCTTCTCTGCCGACAACAAGGTCTTCTTCATTAACAATATCTAAAAGCCCCATAACGTTTTAAATTATTTGATCCTTTTTAAAGTTTTGTCAAATCAGCTGATTTAAATGCTATTTTTCTGTATTTGATTTGTTTGAATCAATCGCTGTTGGTTAATATTTAAATAAGTTTTTTCAGCTTCTCTCCAAATTTCTCCTTAAACTCTTTATCAAGAACAGGCAAATATTTCTTCTGCCATTTTTTTGGCAATTTGAAAAAATCCCCACATATCTTTTTCCTGCAGTTTCTACTGCCGCACAAGCATCTGAATTCCCAATCGTCAACACTGTTTACAGCATAATCTGAAGTTATCTCTTCACCCTTTTTTATATCTCTCAAAGCAACATCTTTTTTGTCTTTCACAAACGTATTTGGATTGCAGGAATGGTTAATGTATCTTTCAGGAATGCCCATAACTATATGTTTCCCGTTAGCGATACCTGTAGTATGACATTGCTCGTCTTTAGAAAGCAATTTCATCTCTTTTTTTGAAATAATCTTTTTTGGGTGCCAAACAGTTACAATTTCGCTCTTTTTTATGTCTCTTGCTGCAAAAAGGCCTCTTCCCCTGGTTTTTGTTTGTTTTACTACAATTTTTGATTCCATTTTTAAGTTTTTGGTTTGTTTAGTAATAAACTCCGCCCTTTGCTATATTAATTTTTTGTTGAAATTTAAAGTTTTATGACTTATGACTTATAAATAGATAATTTTATAGATGTTAACATATTTACCAGATACTGGTGAGAAAAATCAAAGGAAGCAAACTTAATGAAAAATTAAAGCGGATCAATAAGGATAGGAACCTATTTGAATTAGATAAATCCCTGTTGGAAAGTAGTTATATTAAGAGAGGAGCATCATGGTCTGATTGTGTCGGGCTTTTGGATACGAAGGATAATGAATACTCTTTAGCATTGAAAGAATCACGTGCCTTATTTAAAAAATGGAATAAGTCATTAATTACAAAATAATGGCGCCCCCGCCGGGAATTTCATTCTGCAAGCCAACTTTCCGTTTGTGAGCTTGAGTGATTAACTCCAAAACCCACAAAATTCTGGCTGACTTTTCAGCTGTTTTGAACCCAGGTCACAGCGCTGAGAACGCTGTATGATTGGTTGTCCTCTCATTTCTGAGATCCGGACTACACTACAGGGGCACTGTATAAATGTAAAACTATACTCATTTAAAAAGGTTTGCAGAATAAGTTATTTCTTGCCATTTTTGCTAAAATCTGTCTGGAACCAGTCTGGATTAGAGTAAGGGGATTCCTCAAACACTTCATAGCCCATGCTCTTGAACTTTTTAACATAAGGAAAGAACTTATTGTTCATCACGGCAAGGCATCTTGGCGAGAAGAATACCCGTTTTTCTTTGACAAAGATAGGGAATTCGTGGCAGACTCTTGGCCTTTTTTTGTCTTTATAGATCGTGCATTTAAAATCTTTTAAGCTTGGGCAGCCTCCAAGATGGTTACTTAATTTTAATGAGAAATTTCCATCTTCCAGCTCATATAGTTCTCCTTTTTCTTCCAACTCTGTTGATTTGCCCTTTGTAACCTTGTCAACCTGCTCTTTTATTAATGGCAAATACCCTTTCCGGCAGCAGAATGATTTGCATTCATTAATGCAATAACTACTTATGCTGTTTCTTGCCTTGTCTGCCAGTTTTTCTGCATCCATAGTTCTCATTTAGTTTTAACTTTATCTTTTGATTTTAGATCTAGTGATGCTGAATTGATGCAGTATCTTAAACCCGTCGGTTTTGGACCGTCATTAAATTTATGGCCAAGATGGCCTTTGCACTTGCTGCACAAAACTTCTGTCCGCGACATATTCATGCTTTCATCAATCTTTTCCTCTATTTTATCATTTGAAACAGGTTCGTAAAAACTTGGCCATCCGCTGCCAGAATCATATTTTGTATCTGAGCTGAACAATTGCCCTCCGCATGCAGCGCAGACAAAGATCCCTTTTTCTTTTGAATCATTATACTTTCCTGTAAATGGCTGTTCAGTTCCCTTTTTCCTCAATATCCTAAACTGTTCAGGAGTCAGCTTTTGCTTCCATTCTTCTTCTGTTTTAGGCATTTCTTCTTTTTTCATATGGATGAGGGCTGGTTTTTGCTATATAAATCTAATGTTTTATTTTAAATCATCATCTATCTGATTATTTCTATTTGATTTATCACAAGCTTTAATTTTTAGTAAATTATATAAGCAATCAGAATTTCTTTATTCATCATGAAGCATCCAAATAATCAGATAATGGAAAAAGCAATAGCTCTCGCCCAAGCAAAATATAAAGAGGGTGGTTATGGAGTTGCTGCAATTATTGTTAAGGGTGATGAAATCCTTGCTGAGGCATATACAACAATCAAGATTGATAAGGATGCGACTTGCCACGCTGAAATAAATGCTATTAAAATGGCATCCAGGAAATTAGGTTCACATATTCTTGATGATTGCTTTATCTACACAACTTTTGAGCCTTGTCCAATGTGCGCATCTGCATGCATTTGGGCTAAAATGAAGGGCATAATTTATGGCGCAAGCATGGAAGATGAGACTGAAAAATGCCCGCAAAGGGTAAAAATAAGGTGTTCTGAAATCTTGAAAAAAGGGACTCCAAAATTAGAATTATATCCTGATTTCTTGAGGGATGAATGCAAGAAGTTGCTGATATTGTGACTAAACATTATTTATATCTATGCTTTTTTCTATGCTGCTAGAAAAAATCTGCCGGTGGCGAGATTTGAGCTCGCGACCTCTACGTCTCCCGGTAATATGAGCTTTGAGTAAAACCCAAACCATATGAGCCTCGCCAAATTTATTTTTGCAGCGCTCTAACCAGGCTGAGCTACACCGGCATAGACTTAAAAAGAGTTAATTGCGCTTATAAAAACTTAACTATTTTTTCCCTGACAGAATCAGCTTCTTTTTCTTCATATTTTCCTTGTGGCCAAAGCTTCAGCCCATCAGTACTTAATCTTGGGATCACATGGAAATGGTAATGAGGGACAACTTGGCCAGCAGCTTTCTCATTGCTCTGTGTTATTGTAACACCATCAATTCCTAACCCTTTTTTTATAGCCTGTGCAACAGATTTAACAGCAATAATGACTTCTTTGAGATCCCTGTAGGGGATATCATAAATATTTTCAGAATGTCTTTTTGGAACTACTAACGTATGGCCTTTGTTTACAGGCCCGATATCTAGAAATGCGAGTACATGATCATTCTCATAAATCTTGCTGCATGGAACCTTTTTCTGTATTATTTTGCAGAATATGCATTCATCCATTTTAGATTTTTTCTCTTAATTGGCTCAATTTCTCGATCTTATCAGGATATTCTCTCCTGTTTCTTCTGTCGATCAAGATGCTTCTGATGCCTGCTTTCTGTGCACCACCCATATCAGATTCTATTGAATCTCCTAGCATAAGAGCATCTTTTTTTGTCAAGTCAAGTTCAGTCAGAATCTTTTTGAATGATTTTGGGTCTGTCTTCAATGCGCCTTCTTTGTATGACAAGTAAACAAAATCAAAGTATTTTTCCAGCTTGAATTTTTCCAGGATCGCAGGTATTGAAAAACCGTCTGTGTTTGCGATCAAGGCTATCTTATAATCTTTCTTTAGATCCTCTAAGCACTCGATAGTGTCTGGATATAGCTCTGCAAGTAATGTGTTCTTATTCCACATGCCTATCAATTTCTCAACTACAAATTCTGGTGGATTTAGTTCAAATTCCTCAATCACTGCTTGAAAAGCAGACTTTAAATCTGGAAATTCTTGTGTCATGAAGACTTTTTCAAATCGTAAGACAAATTCAGAGAAATCCATCTCTAGCCTGAGTATATTTTTTACCATCTGCAGATGGCTTCTTACTCCTTGCTCTGCTAGAGTTCCCCAAAAATCAAATATTACAAGTTTTGTCATCATCCAACCTCTACAAATTCCGCTTTGTCTTTGTCAATATCCAAAAGCACTATTGTGTTCTCGCATTTATAGTAATGTGCACCAGGATTTATAACTCTTGTCTTTCCCACCATCTGATTCTTTTTCTTGTGGTCATGGCCATGAAGGACATAATCATATTTTCCTGAGCTAATCAAAGCAGCTAGCCTGTCTTTGTCAGTTCCGTGATATAACGCTAATTTTTTGTTCTTCACCTCAATTTCTGCAAATTCTCCAAGATATTCTGCTCCAATCTCTTCGCATTTTCGTTTAATATTCTCAACATCTCCATCGCAATTGCCTTTTATGAATTTTATGTTTAATCCAGAGAAATATTTTACAGTTGCAGGAGCTATGATATCCCCTAGATGCAGCACAAAACTTACCTTTTTCTTCTTAAATACTTCTAAGGCATTCAGTATATTTGGCACATTATCGTGTGTATCAGATATTATCCCTATCATTTTTTTCCCCTTAATTCTAGGTAAGAAATTGCCATTTATATGCTTTTCTGTTGAAATTGGGTTAATTACTTCTTTTCTTTTTCTATTCTTGCCCTTTCTATGAGCCTATCTTTGTATTTTCTGGAAAAGGAAATGTCTTCATTTGCTAATACTGAAGCTTCTGTTAAATAATGAAGCATATCTCTTCCCATTGCTCTTGCATGAGGCAGATGGATGTCCATTGCATAATCTGGTATTTCAGGATTTAGGCTACCTTCATGCAGCATGTCTTCAACATCTTGAAGCATTTCGTGCGTATATCTAGTTTTTGGGTTTCTTGATAGATATACAGCAGTGCAGGCTCCTACAGAATACCTGTCAAACTCCTTTTCAGCAATACTGTAGTAAAGATCTTTTGCACTTGCAACATAAATTAGTGATTGAGGATTAGCTAAACCAATGTCTTCAATTGTAAATATTCTGAATCTCTGCCATAAGAATTCCTCTGCTTTTTTGCCAGATATCATCATCTGGTAAGCCCAAAAGACAGATTCTTCTTCTTTGCCTCTTCGCATCTCTTTGACTACAGCAGATATCACTTCAGATAACCTATAGCCATAGGAAGAAAATGATTTGTTCCAGTTGACTCGCTGCCCATTGTGCATTACAATCTTTGCTTCAAGCTTTTCTTCCATGCTTCGGAAGTCATTTGTGCTCTTTTATTGATTTGGATAGTGTAAACGATCTGTTCCAACAGTTACATCCAATTGATATTGATCCTAAAAAACTCTTTTAGCATGATATGTGCTTACATCTATCAGTTCATCTGCATTATGAGGTGAAATATCAAAAAGTCTGACAAACCTATCAATAAATCTTTCATCATTTAAGTGTTTGTAGACCAACGCAACATATTGGATCTCTGGATGAGCTTTTTTAAGATATTTGGCATGAAGATTACCTGCAACAACCGCTTTAGGCTGGGCAGTTTCCATTACATTTAACATACCCTTGCACCTGGTATGGAACAGAATATCCCTAAATGCAGTCATGATGGGATCACCAAATACATAAATTGATGCATATACATTTTTAAGAATTTCCTTTGACGATATACTTTCGCCAGCATTAACCTTGGCAACAAATTCTCTGCATATATCATCTACTTTTTTTGGAAGTTGTCTTCTATTAATATCACCATAAACTATCTTGACACCTCGTTGTTCATATGCCTTCTTAATCCTTGAAAAATATTCATTCCTATCAATATCTTCTTCAGGAACATTGGCATACCATGGTGGAAGCTCCAGCATCAATGATTCTAATCCACCTGGAAATTTAGCTTCTAAAACATCTCTTGTTACACGTAAAAATTCAGGGATATGTGACACGCCTAATATCAGTTCAGTTTTGTTATTGGAACTCATGTTCTTTGAAAGCGTTCATACTCTTTTAAACCTTTGCCTTTCATTGAGTTTAGATCCCTATAAACTTGTAATTCAGTTTTTGCCAGGATATTATTGGGTCATTAAATTTTTCAGTATATAGCAGGTATGTTAAAAATATGGACCAGCCGGGACTTTCATTCTGCAAACCAACTTTCGGTTCGCGGGCTTGAGCTCCGTAGGAGCGAAACAATGATTAACAATCATTGTGCCAGAAATCAGTATGATTTCTGAGCACCCGCAAGGTGCTGGCTGATTTTGCAGCCATTTTGAACCCGGGATCACCCGATTGCCAACCGAGTATTCTATCCTGTTATGATAATCCATAAAACCAGGCTAAACTACTGGCCCATAGAAACTTAGGTTTTAGTTTATGTTATAAACTTTTTGTTGTTTAGAAAAAAGGGAAGCGGAAGCTATTAATTATAAATCGGCATATCACTAATAATAATAAACAAACCTATTATAACAATTCCTGGCAGCAAACAAGCTAGTGCAGCTTTCATCTTAGATATCATGTGTATTTTTGATATTCCAATTATCATAAGGACATATGAGTATATTATCGATAAAAAGCCGACCATCGGCACCATAACCAAGAGCATAAAAGGTATCATGCTGTAGGTAAATACATTGTAGGAATCAGAATATTTTCCTGCGCCTTTAAATGCGATGACTATCGCATGGATCAACAATGAATACAAAAAAGTGACAATAATTCCAATAATATAGGAGGCAATGGTGATTATTATCATCAGAGAGCCAAATCCACCCTCAAATCTTGACATCTGCGTAGTCATTATAAGAAAACCAATAAAACTTACTGCTGTCATAAACACTCCAACAATTGCATACATCAACAAGGCATTCTTTATACTATCAGATTTTATTTTTTCAAAGAAATCGTTTGGATCAGAGAGCAGATATTTTATCTTGTCCCAAAATCCAAATTCACTTTGCCCAATCCTTGCCATTTGACTGTTTTAAGCTTGTCACATAATAAACTTTTCTGTTTCTTTATCATCTTGAAAATGATTAGTTTCACAAAACAAATGTTTTTTAAAAATTCCAACATGGGTGAAAACTGAATGTAGAGGGAATTTCCATACGCGTTAAATTTGCCTAAGGCAAATTTATGGCTTTTTCTAAGTGTGGAAATTTCCTTTGTGAATACTTCAGCTTTGCAGTGCAAAGGTGAAGGCGAAGCAAATCAGCAGATTTGCGAGAGGATTTGCGAAGCATGTCAGAAATTGCAAGCAATTTCTGATCACGCTCAGAAATCTATGATTTCTGACGAATCCGTGTTTGAACCCATTGTTGTTGGAATTTTTTTATTATGATTATAAAATTTCACTTAATATCTTATATTGAACCAAAACTAGATTATCCTAAACTTTTCCATTTCCGAAACATTTATTAATATAAACTCTCAATATGATAATATGGTCAAGTCAGAATACATATTTTATATTATCGGCATAGTCTTCTTGTTTTCTGCAGTTGCATACTTCTCATACGAATACTTGTTTAGCTTGTCAGATATCATCAAGACAATCATTTTAGTCTGCTTAATCATAATCTTCTTTTTTTTGGCAGACTTCATGGCTGAGAGGGACATTTAAATGGCTTGGTATCCAATCTTAGGATATGGAATCTTTTGGATTGCTTTAGTTGTCGCCATAATTATGTATGCGATGAAGCGGAAATGGCATCCTATAATGTATTTAATCTCTGTAGCGCTTTATATATTTACAGTAGGCTTTGTGATCGACGTTTTCCAGTTCTCTAAGAATGGAATATTGCTTATATTGGCCTTTTCTGCATTAGTCATGATCGGCCTTGGCCTCTACCTTTCAAAGAAATTCAGAAAGTGATAAAGATGGAATTAAAAATCATCTTAGGAGTTTTTTTGCCAATAGCAATTATCAGCTTATTAGTCAGCTTAAGCGTTGCAAACATTGGATTGTCAGTCCAAAAAGCAGTTGTTTCCTCAGTATCAAAAAACCAATTGTTTGTGTCTCAGGATTCTCAAAGAACTGGCATCCAGATCATGACCATGACACTATCAAACGATTTTTTTATGCCGTCAAAATATGAGCTTCCAAGATTGATTGCCTGCTTGAATGACAGGGAAAACCTTAAGGCAGGGCAGCAATTGCAGTTGAGATACAGTGAAGGTATTGATGAGCGAAATGTTCCTGTCTATGGCGACCTTTTTCTTGATTACAATGCAGTTTCCCGTCAAGGCGTTGAATTATCGTCTAATTCCAAAAAAGATGTAAAGATACTTCTAGACCCATTAACCTTGTACAATTACGACCAAGAGATTGAGTCCTACATGCCTTATGATGCAATATTGCTTCTAGAACTTAAAAACAACCATCAATATTATTATAACCTATGTGAGAATCTTAATAGCGATGAGCTGTCAGCTGCAGTAAGCATCCAAATTTCAAATTAGGGTTTTGTCATATGATAGAGTTCATAAAAGTTTAAATATTTCTAATATATCCTGGTTCATATGCCAGATGTCAAAAAATATATTGTGCTCATGAGAGAGCAAAGTGTTGGTCCGTAGTGCAATTGGAACAGGGCATTTTTAGTAGAATCAATACAACAGCCAACTGAAAGCCTCATGACTCATATAGGCGCAGTTTCTGTTGGCAGCTGCACAAATGTCTCTTATCCAGGATGTGAAGACTGCCCTGGTTCAGAAATAACAAGTTTCATGGTTGAAGAATATTCTGCTAAAAGAGCAGCTGAATTGGGTCTAATAGATCAGAAATCTGATGCAAAACCTGAAGGCTTGTGCAGGATTATTGATTCTATCTCCAAACCTTTGTGAAAATAAATAATAATAAAAAACTACTTCTTTTCCCTCAAAACTGCCTGTGCTGCAGCAAGCTTTGCAATAGGCACTCTGTACGGAGAACAGCTAACATCATTCATCCCAATCCTATGGCAGAATTCGACAGAGCTTGGATCTCCGCCATGCTCTCCGCAAATGCCAAATTCCATGTCTTTTTTTACAGATCTTGCCTTCTCTACACAAAGCTTCATCAATTTTCCAACACCTTCCTGGTCTATTGTCTGGAAAGGGTCTCTTTCATAGATTCCTTTATCAACATATTTTCCTAAGAAGCTTGCTGCATCATCTCTTGAAAACCCGCAAGTCATCTGTGTCAAGTCATTTGTCCCAAAGCTCATGAAATCAGCTTCAGGAGCTATCTCATCAGCTGTCAATGCAGCTCTAGGAACTTCTATCATTGTTCCAATCTTATATTCTGTCCTTTTTACTTTAAGCTCTTCAGCAGCTTTTTCAATAATCTCTTTTATCATCAGGTATTCCTTGAGATTTCCGACTAATGGCACTTCTATCCATGGCTTTGCTTTTATCCCTTTTTCCTTTGCCTCGATCAATGCCTTGAAAATCGCTTTTGCCTGCATCTCATTGATCTCTGGATATTTTACTCCAAGCCTGCATCCCCTAAATCCAAGCATTGGGTTGAACTCATGCAATGAGCTTATTTTTGATTTGAGTTTTGAAACATCCACTTTCATCTCTTTAGAAAGCTCTTTTATGTCAGATTCTTCTTTTGGCAAAAACTCATGCAAAGGTGGATCAAGAAGCCTTATTATTACAGGCAGATTGTCCATCACTTTGAATAATCCGAGGAAATCCTGTTTCTGCATAGGTTCAAGCTTTGCCAATGCCTTTTTTCTTCCTTCAAGCTCTTCTGCAAGGATCATCTCACGGACAGCTTTTATCCTGTCGCCTTCAAAGAACATGTGTTCAGTCCTGCAGAGCCCAATTCCTTCAGCGCCAAAGTCTCTTGCTACTTGCGCATCATGCGGAGTATCTGCATTTGTCTTGATCTTGAGTTTTCTGTATTTGTCAGCCAAATTCATAAGTTTTCCAAAATTCCCATGAAGCTCTGGGTCCACAACTGGAACTTTTCCCTTGATGACTTCACCTGTCGCTCCGTCAAGTGTTATCCAGTCCCCTTCTTTTATCTTTTCATCTTTGACTGCAAAAAATCCTTTCTCTTCATTGACTTCCAAGTCAGAGCATCCTGCAACGCAGCATTTCCCCATGCCTCTGGCTACAACAGCTGCATGGCTTGTCATCCCTCCTCTTGCTGTCAATATTCCTTGTGCTGCCTGCATCCCTTCAATATCCTCAGGAGATGTCTCTCTTCTAACTAAGATCACTTTCTTGCCTTGCTGTGCTTCATCATGTGCCTTTTCTGCGCTAAAAACCACTTGTCCTACTGCAGCACCTGGAGAAGCAGGAAGGCCTGTTGTCAATACAGTTGCTTTTTCCTTTGCAACCTTATCAAGCTGTTTGTGCAACAGCTGGTTTAATTGTTCTGGATCTACTCTCATTACAGCTGTTTTTTCATCTATCAGTTTTTCTTCAACCATCTCAACTGCAATCCTTACAGCTGCATGTGCAGTCCTTTTTCCGTTTCTTGTCTGCAATATATACAACTTTTTATCTTGGATTGTGAATTCCATGTCTTGCATATCTTTGTAATGCTTCTCAAGTTTTTTGTAGATCTCAACCAATTGCTTGTATGCATCAGGCATGACTTGCTGTAATTTTGTGATCGGTTGTGGAGTTCTTATTCCTGCAACAACATCTTCTCCTTGTGCATTCATCAGGTATTCGCCATAAAACCTGTTTTCTCCTGTTGAAGGATCTCTTGTAAAGCAGACTCCTGTTCCAGATGTTTCTCCCATATTCCCAAATACCATTGCCTGGATATTTACAGCAGTTCCTTTTAGCCCGATAATATGGTTTAGCCTTCTGTAAGTTATTGCCCTCTTGTTATTCCATGACCCAAATACTGCATCTATAGACAATCTTAATTGAGCCATCGGATCCTCAGGAAACATCTTCCCTGCGTGTTTTTTGACAACTTCTTTATAGCCTTGGACCACTTTTTTAAGCTCTTCTGCCCCTAGCTCCGTATCATATTCAACTCCTTTGTTCTCTTTTGCTTTCTCAAGCACTTCTTCAAAATATTTGTGGTCTATGCCCATCACAACATCGCCAAACATATTTATGAATCGTCTGTAAGCATCATAAGCAAATCTTTCGTTGCCTGTCTTTTTTGCAAGTCCTAGAACTGCTTTGTCATTCATCCCTAAGTTTAATACAGTATCCATCATTCCTGGCATTGATGCAGCTGCCCCTGATCTTACTGATACTAATAATGGGTCTTCTGAATTTCCAAGCTTTGCCTTCATCTTTTTTTCAAGCTCTTCAACTTTTTTCTTGACCTGATCAATCATTCCTGCTGGATAATTCTTTCCAAGCTCATAATATTCTGCGCATGCTTCTGTCGTGATCGTGAATCCTGGCGGAACAGGCAGCCCGATATTTGTCATCTCAGCTAAGTTAGCCCCTTTGCCTCCAAGAAGTTCTTTCAACTCTTTTTTTCCTTCATCAAAACTGTAGACATATTTTTTTTCAGCCATAATCTGTTTCACCCGTTTTTATGATAATTTTAAGGTTTGAATGAATTAGTAATGTTTTATAAATGTTGTGGAATGGCTACTTATAATGTGCATTTCATCATTCATTTTGTAATTCAGATATTGTTAAAAACTTTGGTTTTACTGAAATCTTATGAATAATATCACCCTGATTTATCTCTATATCCTAACGCTTGGCGCAATCATTTTTGTTTCATTGCAATGGAATAAAAAAGTATTAATTATTGTAGGCAAATGCTCAAGTAATTTAAGAAATTTTATTTCTGTGAACGCTAGCTTTTTCAAAATAGCTTTTATATTCGTCTTTTTTTTAGAGCAATTATTCTTTATTATAATCATGGCACTTTACTTGCATATATCTCTAATTGCAAGTGTCGTAGTCGGTATTTTTTCATTAATTGTCATAACTACTGCATCATTCCAATCATTCATCTGGGAGTATAAATATCAAATATCAGAAGGGGAAAGGAACTTGCTCAAAAGCTCGCTTAAATATGTGAAAGAATATTCTGATTTTATTGAACGATATTTGAATAGCAAGAAATAATGTTTTTATCAAACAATTAAAGATAATCTTTTTGCCTCATCTAGAATAGCTTTTGCCTCTTTCTGCAGTCTCTTTGCTTCCTGGACTAATTCAGATTCTTCATATCCTCTCTCTTTTCTATTTGCCATATTCATAAGCCTTTTTTTAATATATATAAACTTTTCTTTCAATCATCATATATACTATCAATGTAGATATGTAAAGCGATAGCTTTTTTATAAAATATTAAGATTGATCAAAATCACTTCGCCGCAAGCCTAATATCTCCTTCTTGTATAGTCTTTCTTCCCGAGTGCTTTGCTATCCTTGCTGCCTGGCTTCCGATGTCTTCTGCAATGTTTTGAATCACATCAGCAAACGCTTCAACGGCTTCAATGCTTACTCTTTGAGCGCCTGCCTTCATAAGCAGCCTTGCGACTGTTGCTCTTGGAATAACGTGAGTTTTTCTTTGCTGAGGCATAAAAACACCTTATAACTATTGATATTAATTATTCCAGCTGTTTTGGTTTATAAATCTTTTCTTTATTGCGCTTTGACAACCTTTAAATATATATCTTATTTATTCATATTGATGGAAGACATAAAATCAGAAATCAGAAAGCTTGCATTACTAAATGCAATCCGTTATGAAGGAAAAGCTCAAGTTTCATCAGTTATCGGCATGCTTTTATCAATTGATCCAAACCTAAAAAATGAGTTAAAGAATTTAGGCAAAGACATCTCAAAAACAGTTCAGGAAGTAAACTCCTTATCAATAGAACAGCAAAGAGAAGAAGTGGAAAAGATTGATCCTGCTCTTCTCATTGAAAAAAAGAAAGAAGAAAGAAAAGATCTTCCTGATTTGAAAAATGCAGAGAAAGGCAAGGTTGTGACAAGGATCCCACCAGAGCCTTCTAAATACAATCATATCGGCCATGCATTAAGTTTCCTGATCAACTACCTTTACGCAAAAAAGTATGAAGGAAAATGCATCCTTCGGTTTGAGGATACAAATCCTGAAAAAGAAGAGCAGGAATATGTTGATTCTATGAAGCAGGATGTCCTTGAATATCTGGACATTCATCCGGATGATATCGTTTTTGTCTCAGACCATCTTCAAAAATATTATGAATTGGCTGAACAGCTGATCAATGATGGCAAAGCATATGTTTGTTTTTGTGATAAGGACATAATGAAGGACTTAAGGAATAAAGGACTGCAATGCGAACACAGGAATCATGAAAAATCGCAAAACCTAGATTTCTGGAAAAAAATGTTATCCAAAAAATTTAGTGAAGGAAAAGCAACTTTAAGGCTTTTGATTGACATGGAATCATTGAATCATGTATTGAGAGATCCGGTTATCATGAGAATTGTCCTAAAAAAGCATTACAGGCAGGGAAAAAAATATAGTGTCTGGCCGATGTATGATTTTGAAAACGCTATTGAAGAGCATCTCTGTGGAGTAACTCATATCCTTAGAAGCAATGAGTTTGGCAACATGAGGTGGGAACTTCAGAATCATATCAAAGATCTTCTAAAATTGAACAAGCAGACATTGGTGGATTATGGAAGATTCAATGTTGTTGGCGCAATAACCCAAGGCAGAGAGATCAGGCAATTGATTGAGGAAAAAAAGGTTCTTGGCTGGGATGATCCAAGATTAGTCACATTGAAAGCATTAAGAAGAAGAGGCATTGTAAAGGAATCTTATTATGAGTTAGTAAAAGAAGTTGGCCTTTCAAAAACACAGACAAATATTGACTTTTCGATCATAGCTGCAATAAATAGGCGGCTTCTTAATGCAGAATCTAATCGGTATTTTTTCATTAAAGAACCTGTAAAAGTTACAATTAAAAAAGCTCCGGAATTAAACTTAAATCTTAATCTTCATCCAGACAAGAGAACTGGAGGCAGAAATTTCAAGACTTCCTCAAAATTTATCCTTGACAAAGAAGACTTTGATCAATTAGAGGACGGTAATTTATACAGGTTAATGGAATGCCTGAATTTTTCCAAGAAAGGAGACTCATTTGTTTTTAATTCATTGGATGTTGAAACTTACAAAAGCAATGGCAAAAAAATAATTCATTGGCTGCCGAATAACAAGGATAACATTAAAGTTGAAGTTCTTATGCCTGACGCAACATTGATCAAAGGATTAGCTGAGCCGACAGTGAAGTCAATAAAAGAAGGCCAAGTTGTCCAATTTGAGCGCTTTGGCTTCTGCCGGCTAGACAAGATCAAGAAAAACAAGCAATTGTTCTGGTACTGCCATAAATAGCGAAAACAGGGTTAATATGGCCTATCCAATAAAAAGGTTAATAAACTAACAATATATTAATAAACAATTTTACAAAAGAGGTGAGAATATGGGAGATACTTTAGTTGTCAAAGCCAAAATCTATGAATATGCGAAATTTGAGAATAAAGCATTAAATGTTACAGGAGATTTTGCTGAGGCTTTGAGCAAAAAGGTTGCTGAGCTGATTGCTGAAGCATGCAGAAGGGCAAAACAGAATGGCAGGAATACTGTTATGCCTAAGGATCTTTGATTGTGGGCGCATTGTTAATCATATGCGGTCGTTAGTAAATATGAGTTGGACATATCTTGCTGAAGCCTCAAAACCATATCTCACTATATCTTAGATATTCTGAATATACACAATATACCCTATCTTTTTATATATATCTATACTTTCAAATATATTGAATGAAGGATTTTCATGAAAAGGAAAATAATCAAGCAAGGGCATAATACACTAACTGTAACCTTGCCGTCGGACTGGGCTAATAGGTTTACTTTTCGGCTTGGCAGCATCATCATGTGGGTGTGAGGTAACTATTGGAAATATATCCGACTTCCGTATAAGGCATGCGAAGTCATTATTTCTTAATGTCTAGGATTATAAAAAGCAAAATATCTTGGAAACAAATTCAGATAGAAGATTTGACATAGTCATAGACACTAGTGGGAACCAATTGGAATCATCTCTCCAACTAGTTGATAAAGGAGGAGACCTTTTGACAGCTGGATTAGACTACAGCTATGAAGCCAAAATCAAGCCATCTTATCTTACAGATAATGGCATTAGGATAATTGGTTCAATTGATTCAAATCACACATTTGCGCCAGCAATTAAGATGCTTAAAGACAATGAGTGCTTCAAAAAAATAATTACTCATTCATTTCCGATTGGAGAATATGCTAAAGCTTTCCAAACTCTTGGCTTAAACCTTAAAACTTGTGAACGCGGAGAAATAAATGCAGGCAAGGTTGTGATTTGCCCAGAAGATCTGTAATATTCTGCTCAAAAGATAATCAGTTTTAGGTGTATCTAACTTAATTTTTGGTCATTAACTTAATCCCTAAATCAAATAATATATAGATAATAGTTCTTTGCCGGATTTAAGACTCTAAAGAAATTCTTTCAACTATTTCAAACTTTTTTAGCTATTATCATAATTAATTGCTCCCTTTTGGCAATCATACGGGACCCAAATGCCGCCTTCATTTCTTGCACCAAAATACATACCCATATTCAAATAAGCATCTTGGCTTTTAGATATCTGTTCTATAAATTCTCCTGTCAAACCCTCATGAGTGCATATGACTTGAATCTGCGCATCGAAACTCAAGATAGTTTCAAGCTCTGAACTCAATCTTTTTACTACAGAATGATATCTTTCAAATGTGTCTACTCTGTCTAGACAGGATTTGGGCAAAGATTGTCGAGCATTCCATGCTAATTTGTGTGCTGAGTCAGTTCTGAAATACCTCGTGATTTTTAAATTTTGAGGGTTTGTTAAATCAGGATTCACATCAAAAGTTTCACCTTCATATTCTATTTTGCCACCCTTTACAAGTGCATTAAATAGATACCATTCAAAATTTCCAACTTCTCCAAGATTGTTGCTAATTTTTATCGGATGGGCTAAAAAGCCAGCATTTGTTAATGTTTCATCTATTATTTTAGAAGAATGCAGGCATCTTCCAAATGGCGAAGAAGATAATTGAACTGGCAATAATGCTCCTTTAGATAATTTTTCCAATCTCTTAGCTAAATCTGCTGCGCTGTTGGTGGTATCTATTATTCCGTCTAGTGTTAAGTCATTGGCTTCTACCAAATTAACCATGCCTTGCCTGTAATTTGATGCCGCATGCCTAAAGATATACACATCCATAAAGTAACTATTCTATAGTAACTATTTAAGGTTATCTAAATATTTAAATATTGGCCGGATATATAACCAGATACATCAATAAATAATACTAATATGGATAAACAAGAAATATCTGAAATTTTGACCAGAAAATTAGGGAAAAAAGTTGTTGTCAGAGACGTAACTCTCGTCGGATCAGGTTATCATTCTGACGGATACAAAATAACAACAGATAGCGAAGCTGTTTATTTCATCAAAAAGATAAAATCTCATGACATAGGTTTTGAGTTTCCAGAAAGAAAAATAATGTCGCTTTTAGTGAGCCATTCCATGGCAAAAAAGCACAATATTCATCCTAACTCAATAGGGGTTGTAATAAAAAATGATAAAATGGAATTTCTTCCAGAGATATCTGAAGATACTGAGATTTATCAATTTCAGGAATATGGCGGTGTAGGCAAAAGCTACTTGGAAATGTTGAATGATAAAGCAAATAAAACAGATTTGGATCAAAAAGACAAGGAAGAAATTGACAAAATATTGGATTTTATCGTGCCTATCCATCAAACAAGGCATCCTTCAAATGACTTAAAAAGGTTGACTGCTCTTTACAATGATTGGTTAAGAAGCGTTATTGGCCACCCAGAATATCTTCTCCAATTGCTTCAGTCAATACCTGATGACAGCCTTCTTTTAAAGCCAAGCAAACAAGGCGAGTTTGTTGCATTAATGATAGAGAATATGCATTATTTCAAGAATAATCCTGATAGGCTTGTTGCGCTGCATGGAGACTTTTGGGGTTCAAATGTTTTCTTTAGAAAAGATGGGTCTATATATGTGGTGGATTATTCAAGAATGCCTTATGGAGATGCTGGTTTTGATATTGGCATATGGATGTCTACTTACTTATTTAAATATCATAGTGGAAATAAAGAATATTTCAAGAAAATTGGAAATTATTTTTTGGATAGCTACATAGCAAGAACAGGAGACAATGAAATCATCCATACCATGGTTTATAGCATAGGCCTCGTGTCTGTCATGTATGCTTCCACAGTTTGGATTCCAGGAATTGATAGCAAGATAAGAGAAGCATTTTTTTATCATGCCAGAGAGATGCTGAATGTTAAAAAATTCTTTTGGTAGTCACACAACTTTCTATTTGGCACTTTTTACAGATTTTTTCTCTGCCAAATTACGACTTGCATCTATTCATCAACCATTTTATCATTTAGAAAAATTCAAAAGATATAAAGAAAATCTTTAGTTCAATTTCTAGCATTATCCTGATTCATAATAATTATTTGAACTCGCTTAGTTTCTTCTTATAAGCTTCCAGCCTTAATCTCATTATCCTCAAGAATTTCTTGTCATACTTGCCGGAACCAGCGATCTTTTTGTATTCTCTATCAAGATTCTGGATCTTGGATTTTATCAGCTGGATCTTTTCTTCATTGCTGTAAACTTTTACCCTGACTTTTTTCTCGATCTTTTCAAACTTTTTCTCACGGTCATTCTGCATCGAAACATACAAATCCAGCTTTTGCTGTAATCTGTCTATCCTTTCCTTAAGATCTTTATAAGTATCAAATTCATGGTGATGGAATCCTTTCAGATTTTTTCCTGTTTTCGCAAATTCATTTACATATTCCTTTAGTTTTTCTGCCTCTTGCTCAACATCTTTCTTTTTTGCTCCCATGATTGAAACAGTTTTCATTCTATCGATCTGGTCATGCACCTTGTTCATGGACATTTTTGACTGATGAATCTTTCCTGCAGAAATGATTATGTGCCTAAGCAATCTTCTTAATTTTGCCCTTTTTTCCTGCTCAGGAAATTCTAAGAACATTTTTCTTTACCTTCTTCTTGGAGGTAATTGGGGCAATGGAGGCATCTGGTTTCCTCCCATAGGTGGAATCTGCCTGAAATCCGGTCGTGGCGGCATTTGTCCAAAATCTGGCCTTGGAGGAATTGGACTATTGTCTTGAGGCATCCCTGTCCTGAACCTTGGCATCTGCTTTTGATCATTCTTCATCCGGTCTCTCATGTCTTTGACAAGATCAGCAAGTGCAACAATGCCTTCAGCTATTTTCTGGTTTTGATCTAGAATTTGGTCCATCTTCTCTTCAAGAGGGATCAATTTTTGGCTGACTAGATTTGCTTCTTCTTCCTCTAGATTCATCTGTGAGGAAGCCTCTTTGAATAGGCCTAGAAGGCTGTTGATAGAATCATTCAGCTTTTGCATCTGGTTCCTTGATTCAGGGGTTGGCCCTTTTTTAAGCGCATCAAGCTCATTCTTTAGATCCTCTATTTCCTTGTGTGGAAGGATCTCATATTCATCTTCATCAGCCATATTATCAACCTCTTTTATTGTACTATTAATTGATATTGTCAAGCAATATAAACTGTTATCTTGCATATCTATAACATCTCATATATAAAATTTGGGGTTTTTTGCAATTAAATCAAGAAAAATGAAAAAATCAATACTCAGGCATTCCGCCCATTCCAGGCATTCCCTGGGGCATCTGTGGATGTCCGCCAGATCCTCCGGCTAGTATTACATCATCTATTCTTAGTATCATTATGGCAACTTCTGCAGCAGAGCTTACAGCCTGTGTCTTGATCTTTAATGGCTCAATGACACCTTGCTTCCATGCATCCATGACCTTTCCTGTGAACACATTTACTCCAGCCCATTTCTTGCCTGCATCGTGCGCTGCTTTTAAGTCTGTCAAAACATCAATTGGGTCTAAGCCGCCATTCTCTGCCAATGTTCTTGGTATCACTTCTATCGCAGTTGCAAATGCTTGAACAGCCAACTGTTCCCTGCCGGACAATTTATTGGCGTATTTCCTTAATTCTTTAGCAACTTCAACTTCTGGAGCTCCGGCTCCTGCAACAACCTTGCCATTTCTTAAAGATGCAGCGACATCACCAATAGCATCTGTCACAGCTCTTTTTATTTCATCTGCAACATGAGCTGTTCCGCCTCTTACAAGTATTGTGACTGCTTTTGGATTTTTGCATTCTCTGATATAAGTCATGTCCTCATCGCCAACTTTTACTTCTTCAACTATTCCTGCTTTCCCAATATCATTAGCAGTCAAATCATGAAGATTGGAGATTATACTTGCGCCAGTAGCTCTGGCTAAAGCTTCAATGTCAGATTTTTTTATCCTTCTTGCCGCATATATCCCCTTTTTTGCCAAAAAGTGCTGCACAAGGTCATCAATCCCTTTCTGCACAAACACTGCATTTGCCCCTGAGCCTGCAACTTTCTCTGCCATATCTCTTAGCATTTTTTCTTCCTGGTCTAAGAATGCCTGCATCTGGTTTGGATCATTTATTGATATTTTTGCATCTGTCTCAGTGCTTTTGATCTCAAGAGCGCAGTCAAGCAAAGCGATCTTAGCATTTCTGACGATTCTTGGCATTGCTGAATGCACTTTTTCCTTGTCGAGGACTATTCCAGAGATCAATTCAGAATCTTCAACTGCAGCTCCGACCTTTTTTTCTATTTTGATATTGTTTTGGTCAATAATTAGGTTGCTTCCATCTCTTTCAATGATGCTTTTGACTGCCCTAACAGCGATATCAGCCAATTTATCTTTTGAATTCTCTGCCCCTTTTCCAGTCATTGCTGTTACAGCTATTTTTTTCAACATCTCGATATCATTTTCGGCAACATTTTCTGCTATATTATTGAGAATTTCCTGGGCTTTTTCTGCAGCTAATCTATATCCTCTTGCGATGACCGTTGGATGAATCTCTTGTTCAAGAAGGACCTCTGCTTGCTTAAGCAGTTCTCCTGCAAGAACAACCGCTGTTGTTGTGCCGTCTCCAACCTCATCTTCCTGTGTTTTAGCGACTTCAACTATCATCTTGGCAGAAGGGTGTTCGATTGCCATCTCCTTAAGGATTGTGACTCCATCATTTGTTACTGTTACATCTCCCAATGAATCTACAAGCATCTTATCCATTCCTTTAGGGCCTAGAGTTGTCCTTACAGTCTCAGCAACCAATTTTGCTGCGCTTATATTTGTCCTTTGGGCATTTCGGCCCGTTGTCCTTTGGCTGCCTTCCGGCAATATGAATATTGGCTGTATATTTTGATTTTGACCCATTTTATTGTCCCCCCAAACTGATTTTTTTGCTGTTTTATAAGATTGGGTAATAGAACGATGTTTTTAAAGGTTGCGTATTTAGAAAATGGGTCTTAAATTAAAACTTCACTTCAACATTTCAGGTGCCGTATTAATTATCTTGTCCAGCGCCGCATCATTTCCAAACGTTTTTTTTATTGCTTGACCTTCTGGATTGCTTTATAATATTGTTTATCCTGACAATAAGCTCAGCTTGAGAGAATAAATAAACTGCTTTTCTAACTAGTGAGTTGAGCTTGAAGAATCCTTCCAAAAATCATAAACTACCTTTCCAACCGCTTCCAATCTATCTGCATGTTTTCGGTTGCCGCTTGAGAGCAATATTCCTTTTTCGAGTTCAGAACTCCAGTAAAAAACAAGATGAAGCATAGTATCATATTTTGATTTATAAGCATTAATTAATCGGTTAGAAATATCCATAACATGACTGGGAAAACCACTCATATCAAGTGGGAAATTTCTCATATCGTCCCCCAAAATTACTGCAATATCAACATCGCTATCTTCCTTTTCTTCTCCGCGTGACACACTGCCATATAACAAAATCTTTTCCACGCCAGCAACTCTTTGGAAAGTTTCTAAGGTATTCTGTGTGATTTCTTGATGGTGCATAGTATTAAACTTATTTAATCCTCTCAAATGCGATTGTGTTTATAAATTTAATGCGTTTCTCCAGTGTAACCAATTTTAATATTAGATTTTAATTATGTAATCCAAAGCAACTTTTCCTTATCATAAACCTTTAAATACCGAGAAATAAGCCTGCCAATGCAAGTATGCATAAACTTTATAGTGACTTAGTAAATAGGGATTATTGGAAAATTCTTGTACCTTTGTTATCCACTTCTCTGGCATTTTTGGGCTGTGATTCATACAATCAAACAAATTTAAAAACTAGGTCTCCTAAACCGCAAAATACTCTATTAGTTGAGTTAGGATATAACTTAGCGAATGGCATATCCTCAGTGTCTGAGTCGCCAGATAAAACGACAATTGATGATTTTGCCGATGGAGTTGCTCCAGTAATATCTTCTATAGTCTCTCAGATCCCAAGCTCTACAGATCATATTCTGCTTGCTTATGTTCCTCCAATAGAAGAAAAGCTGATGTCTGACGCCAAGAATAAAGAGTTAATGGAGCTGCTTTATAGCCATCTAAGCGTATCAAGAATAGCATTGGATGCATCAGGCAATGTTGTCCTTAATCCATTTGAATTCATTGGCAAACCATATTTTCAGCCGGATGTTTTTGGACTGCCGGAATTATCCATAATAGAAGAAGCATATCTGGAATCAAAAATACCTTTTGTTGCAGCACTTTATGAAACATATCTTAATGGAAAGTCATATGTTGACAATTTTGAATTTGATTTCCTTTTTGTTGAAAAATTGCAGGAGAAAACAGAAAAGCTTGGAATTGCAGCACCAGTTTTAAGCAACCCATTTTCAAGCATTTTACCTGAAAGCGAGCTTGATGTAAAGTTCAAGAATAGAAAAAATTTTAGGTTTGAAGTCAAGGTGCCTTTGCCATATTCAGTCCATAAATCAAGATGAAATCTTTGCTCAAAATACTTTAAATTTGATTTTCAAATGAAATCCGCAACCCACAAAAAAACAAAGTTTTTTTAAGGTTTTAAAATGGCGTGCATTTTAGTAAGTTTTAAATAACATCATAAAAAACAACCATTAATATGACTATAAAAAAAGGAGATTTTGTTGAAATAGAATATACAGGCAGGCTTAAGGAAGAAAACATAACCTTTGACACTACTGATCAAAATATTGCAAAGCAGAATGATATTTTTAATGAGAAAGGCGCTTATGGCCCAGTTGTCATTTGCGTTGGAGAAAGCCATGTTGTAAAAGGCCTTGATGAGGCAATTGTTGGAAAAGATATTGGTGAGCATGATGTCAATATTGTTTCTGAGGATGGTTTTGGAAAAAAAAATGCGAAGCTCTTAAGGCTTATGCCTATTTCTGCTTTCAGAAGGCAAAAAATTGAGCCAATGCCAGGCCTACAAGTTAATATTGACGGGATGATGGGCATGGTAAAGACAGTTACAGGAGGCAGAGTAATTGTTGATTTTAACCATCCTCTGTCAGGCAAAGACTTGTTCTATCATTTTAACATATTGAGAAAAGTTGATGATACAGAAGAAAAAGTTGAAGGATTGATGGGCATGATTGGCCTTTCAAATGTCCAAAAAAGAATGGAAAAGAAGAACCTTGTTTTAACTTTGGATGTCATGATTCCTCCTCAGATGCAGGATCAGATGCAGGTTAAGATAAAGTCTTTGATACCTGAGATCACTGCAGTAACATTTGAGTTTCCTGCTCCTGATAAAACGCAAAAAACATCAAAGAAAAAAGTAAGTGGTGCAGTTGAAACACCTGAAGATTTGCCATCTGTTGATTCATCTGACTCGCCAAAAAAAGAAGAAGCGCAGACAGCTGAGGCAAAGCCAGAGGAAGTAAAACCAGTGGAATCCAAGCCGGCTGAGCCTATACCTGAAGAAAAACCGGCTAGTTGATTCTAGCCAAAACAAATAAATTAATAAACCAAAACCCGATTCTTTTATCTGAAAGCCCTGTGGTGTAGCGGTCAAGCATTGTGGCCTTTGGAGCCATAGACCCCAGTTCGAATCTGGGCGGGGCTATTCTTATTTTCACCCAAGTTACACCTAAGCCTAAATTAAAAGGTATAGTGTGATTATTAAGAGTCTGTTGCTGCATCCAATTCTGTATCGTAAATAAGTTTCATTTTCCTGTCTGTTGTGCCTATTCCTGCTATTTCCCCATCGCACCAAAAGAATTCAAGTTGGCCGTTTCCTAATTCTCTTCTCATTTTTTTCTCTAACACCGCGAGTTTTCTGTGATATTCAATTGTAGTCCTTCTGCATTGCTTCCAGTAAAGGGCAAGTTTTTCAATTTGTATTTGCTTCATGGCACACCTCCGCTTGATGCAATTTTCTTAATTTCTGGCATGTTTATCAATTCAGTGGTTGTGATTATTTTTATTTTACTCTGCTTTTTTAGTTTTAAGTCATTGCTCCATATTGGCAGTTTAAGTTTTATCGCAAGCGCAAAAAACTCTAGATCATTTGGGTCTGGGCTAATTTCTAATGCTTTTTGTAATTTCTGACTATATCCTTCTATTGGTATGAATTTTATTGCTATGGCCAGATCAAACCTTATCTGTTCAAATTCTTTTTCACTTAAATTGTTCTTTTCGATAATGTCTTGCCTGTATTTGTTGATCTCTTGTAAAGCAAATTCAGGTGATAATAATTCCATGTCCTGGCTCCTCAGAATCTTTTTTGTAATAGAATACTTCCAAAAATAGCTGTATAAAATATTTGTATCTACTACTAGCCTCATAGCAGTCCTTTCTTTTTTAATAATTCCAATCTTCCCTGCCTTGATGCATGCTGCAACTTTACAGCCCAATCTGCGGTTTCCTGCTCATTGCGCAAACTCTTTTTCAAATTCTCAAACTCTTTCAATTCTTTTACTTTTTCCTCTATCGATTTCCTAACAAATCCTGACCAGTTCATTTCGGGAAATTTTTTCATTTTTTCTCTGGTATCTTCCGGCACGCTAACTGTTATTGAAACCATATAACCAACCTCCTGTTAAATAACGTAAATACGTTAAAATATTTAAATGCATCGAAAATTCGGTGATGGATTCCCATTTTAGGGTGGCATTCAAACAGGATTTATCTGACAAGTTTATTAAAACTGAGGGTAAATAAGCAGAAAGGGATGTTCTAAAAACGGGGTATATGCCCACATAATTGCATGGCACAATCAGATCTTGGAATCACACCATCACATAAAAAGTTTTTTGGTCTTTGGATGTTATCTTAACAGTTACTTTTCCATCCATTATCTGAAAAATGTGCTCGTAAGGCTTTCCTTTAGCAAGTTTAACTTCTGTGAATCCTTCTTTAATCAAACGACCAGACCAATATATGAGCTTGTCACCTGTAAATACCATGCTTATATCTGGAGGTAGAATAAGGCGATTTTCTTTCCACACTGAAGCCCTGCTATTTGTTATGATGGTTATAGCATTCTGTTCTGTTTTAAGTCTTAATAGTGTAAGTGGTTTCTTTCCTATTCGAAGTATATACTGATTAGTCATATAATCACTATACAAAACTTGAATGTTTATAATCTTTTTCATTTTGACATTGTTTTAAAAACATTTAAATATGAACACCCTAAAATAGATATAAAAGAGGTTAATATGGCATACGAAAATATAATTTTCTTTTTGATGGGCATAGTTTTTTCAGTAGTGTTCTACTTTGTGATCAAAGGCATTGATAAGTTAAGGTACAGGAACAAGAGCGACCCAAAATATTTTATCAAAAAATTCCAAAGGGCATCTTACATTGAGAAATTTGACCTTTTCTTCAAAAGACTCAACTCTGTCTTCATAACAATCATTATACTTCTTATAGGAATCATGGCAATAGATTACATAATGAAAAATATTAATATGGAGCTGAATTTGATTGGATATATCCTTATCCTGATCATTTTGCTAAGCATAATGTATCTCGTCTATGGCATGTATAAAGGCATGCCAAAACGATAGAATTATAAGAAAGGATAGTATTAAAGCCAATATGAAGCTTTCCCAAAAGACCAAGCTGATGCTTTTTACGCTTGGAGAATATTACAAGACAGCTAACAAAAAAGTGAAGATCAATTCTATGCAGGTTGTCATCCCAAAGACTGATTTTATCAGATTGGTGCAGGAAGCAGGGATTGCTGAGAAGCAGCCAAGGGCAATCTATAAGAACCTAGAGATTCTTGAGAAGAAAAAGATCATCATCTACAGGAATAAGGCCTTGATGTTCACAGAAAGGGGAATAAAAAACTTCAATGAGATAGAAAAAGAGATTGGACCGTACAAAAAGATCATGGACATCATGAAAAGCAAGGAAGTAGTTGCCATGACAAAGAAACCCCAGACGATATTTGTCGAAAAAACATTCTTAGTTGACTAGAACAACATCAATCAAAATTTATATTTTGCATCATAGATATGTTTAAATAGGACTTTAGAAAGAATATTCTTGCCATAATTTATTATGTTCTTGTCAAAATGGAGCAGGAAACTATGTATGAAGAAGAGAATATTCAAGATGAATCGGATTCTATTAGCCAAAGGGATAGGGTAAGCATCACAACTGAAGAGAACAGGCAGGATGCTGAACTTAGAAAAATGGCAAAACAGAGCCCAAAAAGAAGAGTAGATGTAGATGCTGAACTAGAGGAGATGCTGTCAAGGCAAAAAGCCCTGATCAAAGTCATCGGAGCAGGAGGCGGCGGCAACAATACTATTGATAGAGTAAAAGAGGTTGGCATCGAAGGAGCTGAGGCTATTGCTGTAAATACTGACGCGCAAGACTTGCTGTTCACAAATGCTGACAGGAAAATCCTGATAGGCAAGGAAGTTACAAAAGGATTAGGTGCTGGCTCAAATCCAAAAGTGGGAGAAGAAGCTGCGCGGGAAAATGAACACGAATTAAAAGAGGCCATAGCAGGAGCAGATATGGTTTTCATAACATGCGGCCTTGGCGGAGGGACCGGTACAGGCTCTGCTCCAGTTATTGCAGAGATAGCAAAAAAATCTGGAGCCCTAGTAGTTGCTATCGTCACCATGCCATTCACAATGGAAGGAAACAGGAGATACCAGAATGCTGTTGAAGGCCTTGAAAGGCTTGAGAGCATTGCTGATACACTTATCGTAATACCAAATGATAAATTGATAGAACTAGCACCAGACTTGCCGATACAAACTGCATTCAAAGTTGCAGATGAGATATTGACAAACGCTGTCAAGGGTATAGCTGAGCTTGTCACAAAAGCTGGATTAGTAAATCTTGATTTTGCTGATGTTCGGGCAATAATGGGAAACGGCGGAGTTGCATTGATCGGTGTTGGAGAAAGCGACACTGAAAACAGGGCGATCGAGGCTGTAGAAAAGGCGATAAACAATCCCTTATTGGATGCTGATATATCTGGAGCTACCGGTGCATTAATCAATGTTGCAGGCGGTCCAGACATGACCCTGGAAGAAGCTAAGACAGTTGTTGAAACAGTGAGCCAGAGAATGAACGAAGATGCCAATGTCATCTGGGGAGCGCAGATCTATGAGGACCTTACAAATACAATAAGGGCAATGCTCATCATAACAGGAGTGCATAGCCCGCAGATATTTGGCACAACAAGAAGGACAACCACCAAGAAGAAACAGAATTTTGCTGAAGAAATAGGCATTGATTTTGTAGATTGAATGAGATTAAGCCAAGGATTTGTCAATTCAGTAACCATACTTGGTTTGGGAGTAACAATATTTTCTATGGCATTAACAATTAATGGCTCTCTGTTAAAATGGATACTAGTTATATTTGGTATATTATACTCTATTTTAGCTTTGGTAGTGTTATTGATCCCGGATAATTGGAGAATTGAATAATTAATTTCTAAGATTTATGCTTAAGTCATTTAGAACAAGGATTTATCGCTAATAATACTTGTAACATACGCGTGCCGAAAAGGTTAAATAGTATGGAACCCAAAAGCACAATATCAAAATGGTAAAACAAATTAAATGTGCAAATTGCTTTAAAAAATTTGGTTTATTTCAAAAGAAGATTCTTATTCATAAAGGATTCTTAGGGGATGTTTATATTTGTTCTGATAATTGCAAACTACAATTATTAGAGAAAGCAAACAAAGAATTTGAGGATATGGTAAATAGAGTTAAGAAAGAAGGAAGAGAATATGTTTGTTTATCCTGTGAATACAGGTGGGTTAGCAGGAAAGATTTTGGAAATCCTGCTATATGCCCTAAATGTAAAAATGATGGAATCTTGAGGTATGCAACAACACAAGAATGGGAAAATAATTTTCGAAAAAGTAAAGAAATACATATAAACCACTATTTAGATTCAGCTGGACACCATACCCATTTTGTCGATCTTTAAAAAAAGTTAAGTGTTATATCTAAGTGACGCTAACTCAACAGCTCAGGTTTCCGCAACCTTTATAAACCACAAGTTAATTCTTTTTATATATTCTTTATATGAAAATATAAATGACTAGAGCAAAATAGGTTAACAATGGAATTCACACCGGAACAGAATCCTTCGCTTCTAAACAAGTTGAAGAGATTTATGATCGAATGCATCAGAGTATTAAGGATTACCAGAAAGCCTGACATGATTGAATACAAAACAATTGCAAAGGCTTCTGGATTAGGAATAATTATTATAGGGCTTATAGGATTTATACTTACGATGATAAAACAGTTGGTGTTTAGCTGAAAATGGCAGAAGAACAGGCTGAAAAAAAATCGCATATATTTGCACTTAGGACTACTGCTAACAGAGAAGATCAAGTTATGGACTTTATTACAAGCAATGCCACAAAGAAAGGGCTGGATGTTTATTCTATAATAAGGCCTCATGGCATGAGAAGCTATATCTTTGTTGAAGCAAAGACAAGGCCAGATGCAGAGCAAGCAGCATTTAATGTTCCTTATGCAAAAGGATTATTGCCTAAAGAGATTGAATATAGGGAAATTGAACATATGCTTGAACAGGTCAAAAGGGATGTTAACATACAGAAAAATGATATTGTTGAGATAATTGCTGGCGCATTCAAAAGGGAAAAGGCAAAAATATCAAGAGTTGACAAGCAGAAAAACGAGGTTGTGGTTGAGCTTCTTGAAGTTGCAGTTCCAATACCTATAACACTTAAGCTTGATGCTGTCAAAGTGATCAGAAGGGACAAAGACGAAGAAGAGAGTCCTGAAGCAGACACCCAAGGGTTTATGCAATAAGTTCTAAATCGATTTTAGCATTTTAGACAGATTCTGTGAATGAAGATTAGGGCTTTGCCTTCTAATTGAACGAAAGATTTAAATAGTACCACTTATTAATGGTATTTATTGATACTACTTATTGGTAACGATTAGAGTAGATCATTAAAATCGATAAAAATCTGGGTGGTAAAATGACAAATGAATCAAGCACATTAACATTGGATGAACAATTGACTTCTGGAAATTCTGCTCCATTGAATGGAAAAAATAATGGACCATTAATATTAACAATAGCTGATCCTGTTGAATCCAAAAATGGGAATGGCACTAGGCCAGCAACAGAAATAGCTCCTGGTGTTTATGTATCAGGAACAGGCATCCCTGCGTCAGAATCAAGCATAGACTTCGTCGTTAATGATCAACCAGAAAGCAGCCATATCAGTTCTTCTCAAGATGAAATCAGAAAAGCCAAGCATCAAACTCATTCGCAATTGATAGATGATAGGATTAATTGGCTTCTAGATTCATACAATCCAAATTCGATTAGCACAGATGCTTTACAAAATTCACTATCAAAATCAAAGTGGGCAAAAAACACAGAGTCAGCTATTGACAAGGCAAAGCAAATCTTGACCGATTACATGGCTTCCGATAAGACCGTAGCACAGATTGCAGACGAGATAGGAGTCAGCAAATATGTTGTAAATATGGTCGTAAATAAAGCTAAAGAAAGCGGCGCATTCCAAGGAATAGCAAAAAGAAAGGAGCTAAGAAATGCTATGAAGATGGATGATGCAACCAAACTAGACCTATCAATGGATTATGCATATGGTATTAGCCCTGAGAAATTAAAGGAAAAATATGGAGTTGACCAGAACTTGGGAGCAGCCATCTCAAGCAAGTATTTTAGCACTGAAATTGATAGAAATAAACTAAATTTCTGGCGAGACTATTGTTTGGCAAAAGATGATAATCAAACACCAACATTCTCAAAATACAGAGCAATCGCTAATGGAATGTTAAGAACACAATCAAAAACATTGAGAGAATATTTTGAAAACCAAAGGAAAGAGCTATCAGCTATTATATTTGTGCCATTTAAGCGTGCAACTGAAGAAGTGGTAGCACCAGCTGCAATCCCAAAACAGCCAATGACACCAGAACAAAGGAAATTGGCTCTTGAGTTCGAGGCTGCTGCATTAGTGACTGTTGAAGATAAAACAAAAGATTATGAGAAAACTTTCCAGAAATTAAGCGATGCAGAGAGAGTTGGCTTAGTGATTTATGAATTGGCAAGACAATATGATATATTGATGGCTGGTCCAGATTCACGTTTACCAAACAATACAAGATACAATGGGATAATAGGTACTGAAAAAGCTCGGATAGAGAGCTGGAAAACGTTAGATTTAGATGGAGACCTTCCACCAGAAGCAATAAGGCATATACTTAAAAGAATGGAAGATGTGCCAATCGATATGTTGGATATGAAAGGGATTAGGGAAACAGGTAGATCAAAATTCAAAAATCCAGCAGAGTTTGACAGAGACTATGGAGTATTTTTAGATTTGATGGAAGTCCAAGGGTGTATTACTTCCAATTTAAACAAGCTGATTGACCACGAAGTAGGCAAGACTGACTATCTTAGAAAAGTGGATCGAGCATTAGCTAATACAGATGTCTCAACAAGACTAGGTATTGTTTTTGACGAGCTATTGAGACAGAAATCGGTATATGAAAAAACCGGCAAAGGCATGGACATTGACGAGTACAAGAGAGATTTTGACTTCAATGTGGCAAGATTTACAATACCTAATACCAATCTTATTATAGATCCAAGCTCCAGATTCCGAATATTAAAAGATATGGAAGGATTTAATCTTGGTGATTTAACTAAAGATGGTATAGATAGGTATACTCATGGTTCAGTAGAGGTTGCAAGAGCGCTTCTTGGTCAATACAATCCAGAAAAGCTACCACAATATGATGAATTGCTTCTTCAGATGGCAGAAAAAGGGGGATCTGTAACTTCAAGCTACCAAAAATTGACAATGCCTGAGACTGCAACCGGAAGATTGTTTAGATGGGCTTCAGACAAGTTTTATAATCTGTTCAGCTAAACAGCTGCCATTATCCACTTTTATTTTTACTTTTTATTTATTGGCATGTTTTATCTAGAATCAGAATCCTAATTTTTCTTCAGTTTTTCAATTATCTGGCTTAAATACCAAAACGTTTTTAAATGAAACCCAAATCCTTAGTACAATATGGCAACTGATACTGTGGAAGCGTTGATAGAAGGTGGAAAAGCAACAGCTGCACCGCCATTAGGGCCTTCTTTAGGACCAATGGGAGTCAATATAGGCCAAGTTATTTCTAAAATCAATGAGAAAACTGCAAGCTTCAAGGGAATGCAGGTGCCAGTCAAGATCATTATCGATAAAGAAACAAAGGAATTCAATATTGAAATTGGAACTCCTCCAGCAAGCGCTCTTATCAAGAAAGAAGCAGGACTTGAAAAAGGCTCAGGAAACCCATTAGCGGATAAAGTGGCTGACCTGAGAATAGAGAATATCATAAAGATCGCAAAGATGAAAGAAAGCAACATTATGGGCAAAACTCTAAAAGAAAAAGTCAAAGAAGTCATGGGAACGTGTAATTCAATGGGAGTAATGATCGAAGGGGTCTCTGGAAGAGACGCTATAAAACTAGTTAATGAAGGCAAATTTGACAAAGAGATAAGAGAAGAGAAGACAGAATTGACTGCAGAAGAGCTAAAGCAGATGGAAGAAGAAAGAAGAAAACTGGCAGAAGAGATCGAAAAGAGAAAAGCTGAGTTTGAAGCATTGGCAAAGAAGATTATTGCAGAGAATGCCGGCAAAGAAAGAAGCTTCATAAAAGCTAAGATGATAGAAGCTGGACTGCCTGACAAGCTAATCAAAGAATTACTGCCTGTTGAAGGAGCTGCTGGAGCCACAGGTGCTTCTGGAGCAGAAAAGAAAGAAGGCAAGGCAGAAGAAGCAAAGAAAGAGCCTGAAAAGAAAACAGATAAGAAGGAAGCAAAAAAATAAATTCTTGTTTTTTGATATTAATCTTAACCAGGATTTAGAATTAACAATAAACTATAGGAAAAGACTTTAATATTCGTATAATATTTTGATTATAGTAATCTCTTTTCCTAATACATAAAAATTGCAATGCAATTTCTAGTACAAGAAATGCCAAAGCATTTCTATGTAAGCAAATGACTTTTTGGAGATAACAGAGCGATATTGTTACTTCTCCGATACCTATATAAATAAGTTCTACTTATTCTCTCTTTGAGGTGATATTTATGGTTGTGAAGTGTTCATATTGTAAGTCTGCGGGACAGGTTTGGTGTAAAGGTTGGCGTTATAATAAATCAGGTAAAAAACAAACTTGGTGGTGCAATGGCTGCAAAAGAAGATTCACTCTCGACGATGGATTTTGGAAAATGAAAAATAAACCAGAAATAATTACTGAAGCGTGTTCTAGTTATAAGAGAGGAATGTCTTTAAAAAATGTTAAAGATCACTTGCGTGAATATCGAGAAACTACTATTTCTCGACCCACAATTTTGAATTGGGTTAAAAAGTACTCGAAACTGTTGAATATTTCAACAAGTAAATTAACTCCGAAAATCAAAGGTCCTTTGCACAATGATGAATTTTTTGTGCACGTCAAAAAAAACTAAAATGTAGATGGGTATCCAAGTATAGAAAAACAAAGTTTAGACTTTATGGAAAATTAGGAGAAACTAAAGAACATGATACAGGTGCAAAATTGCTTTTTTCGACGTTAAAACAAAAATATTATTATCAATTCTTAGAAGCAAAAAGATCAAGTAAGAAAATTAAATTTGTTTCTGACAAACTAGAAAATTACAGGAAAGGATTCAATAAATTCTTTCGCGACGTTGCAATTTTAAAATTTGGCGTGTCAATAAAGCAACAAAGAAAATACGGTTATACACATAACAACAACTGCATTGAACGAGATCATCAATACTCGAAAGACAGAATCAAAACAATGAGACATTTCAAGGAATTAAATTCTGCAGATGAAATCATTAATTTTTTCGACATCTGTTATAATTTTATAGACGAGCAAAAACTCAAAGATGAAAAAGAATATAGAACTCCAGCCCAACGAGCAGGAATAAAAATCAACCTTCCACAAAGATACCGTTTACTGAATTTGATACATCTTTGCATAGGTCTCGAAGATTAAACAATATCTAACAGAGCTACGATTATTAAAGTCATTTGTTATAATTCAAAGAAATAATCAAGATTAGTAGTCATCTGAATTATCAGACTCACTATCAGAATTATCATTTCCTTGGCTTTTATCAATCTCATTAGTCTTTTTTAGTTTATATCCTAGCTTCTCAACAATAGACTTGATTTTTTCTTTATGTTCTCCAAGCCCTTTCCAGTCTGCAAGAATAAAATTTACTTTTTCCTTTGTCATTTGAACAGCTTTTCTTAGTGTTTCTTCGTCAAGGTTCCCAAGCTGGTATTTTGGGCAGATATGGCCTATAGCAACATTGCTGTTAAGCTGGATCTTGTTGAAATTATTTGCATAATGAGGGCCGCCAATTCCTAATGCAATTTCATATTCAGATGAACTCTTTTTCCCTGTAGCTTTTGCTGTCAAATGCTCACAAATCCGGATGATTGCTTCTGCCATTGCTCTTCCCAGCTCCTGGTTCACCCATTGATCAATAGTTGAACCTATCTCAATAAAGAAACATGGCCTCTTGGCCATAAGTGGGCCGTGATGGGTAACTTCTAATGTTACCTGGATTCCAAGCTTTTTTTCAACAGCCAAATTATTCAATTCAACAAATGCGTCCTTAAGAGAAGATGCAGAACACATAGAAACCTCCTTGTCAACACCGCCATGCTCTGCAATGCCCCAATTTCCTGGGCAATGGACTGTCAATGAAGGAACACCTTCTTTTGACTGGTGCTTTGAAGCAAAAATGTAGAGTTCAGCATCAATCTGCTCATCAATATGGTCCTCAAATAGAAAACTTTTGTCTACTGTGATTAGCCAGATAAATCCCTTGTTGTAAATGGGCTTGTTTTTGAATGATAGCTTTTGCTTTGAGAAATTATATTTCTGGATAAGGTTTTCCCTTATATTCATAGAAGCAGGATCTTCTTCACAGCAGACTATAATTATATTAAGCTGATTGTCTTCTTTTGCTGGTCTTCTTGGCTTTCTGGATAGGTCCAGATCGTCAAACATATCCTCATCTTCATCATCTTCCATAGAAAAAAGGCTAATATCCAGATTTTATAAATATTGTGATTGGTTGAAATGAGTAAAGTCTTTACATAAATACCATGACATAGATGATGACTAATGCTATGGTCAAAATAATGCCGACAAGAATCCCTTTTATGAAATCTTCAGAGAAATAAGTTTTTTCCTTTGATTCCGAAATTTGATGTGAAACCTCCACTCTTTGCTGAGGAAGTGTCATTACACCTTGCTCTTTATATTCAATAGGTGCCTTTAATAATGACTTTTTTTGCTTTACCACCTTAATTTTAGAATGCTTTCTAGAAGCACGTTTTGCAGATTTTTTTTGTTTCACACTCTTTTTTGCCATATTATCACTAGAATAAAACTAATGACAATTATATATAAATCTTGTGGAAAAAATAGCCCGGCCAGGATTCGAACCTGGGTCACAAGGTATCTCTCAATGCTAAAAGACCAGAGCCTTGTATGATGGACCGCTACACTACCGGGCTTTCAGATAAAAGAATCG
>Ga0209541_10002208_pt1 | contig 37158 bp, 38 predicted proteins | sample RifCSPlowO2_01_FD_184027 | JGI IMG/M metagenome (GOLD analysis project Ga0209541, IMG submission 184027) | Groundwater microbial communities from Rifle, Colorado - Rifle CSP2_plank lowO2_0.1 (SPAdes) (version 2) | ecosystem: Environmental > Aquatic > Deep subsurface > Groundwater | place...
TGATGTAATACCAATCAACAAATACATACTAATTATACCAATGAATACGAATATAAAATTTATTAGTTGACATTCGTATCATTAGCATGAATTAGTATATTGGTATTACATTTTAAAATATTTCGAATAAAACCTCCCCGCCTAGTTTCATATTTCTTGCTTCTTTCGCGGTCATAATGCCCTTCGAAGTAGAGATGACCGCCAAACCGTACCCTTGTTTGACCGGCCTCAACTCTTTATATCCAACGTACAATTTTCGCGATGGCTTACTGACAAATTTTATGCCGCTGATCACGCCCTTGCCATCTTCGTATTTTAATTTAATCTCTATGATCCGCTTAGGCAGACGTCCTTTTTTGCTCGCTTCGGATAAATAACCGCTTTTAGCCAAAACTTCAAGAACGGCCATATCCATTTTGGAATAAGGCACTCTTATTCTTTCTTTTTTGGCTTGCTGCGCGTTTTTTAATTGTGTCAGAACATTGGTATACATACGCTTGCGCTAAACAATACTAATATACGAATTGTACTAATGATACGGATGAATACTAATTTTTTTATTTATTATCCGTATTATTAGTATCATTCGAATGTATTAGTATATTGGTATTACGTTTTACCATGATGCTTTTTTAACTCCCGGAATTTGTCCGCGACCGGCCAACTCTCTAAAACAAATTCGGCAAAGGCCAAATTCACGCATATAGCCATGTTTCCTGCCGCAGCGGAAACACCGCCTGACCGCGCGCGTGGAAAATTTTGGTTTCTTTTTAGCTCTTGCTATAACCGATGTTTTAGGCATGTTTTTTTAATGGTACACCCAATTCCCGATATAATGCTATTGCTTCTTCGCGATTGCCTGTTTGTCTAGGCACAATTGTTATCTCCACGCCAAAACTTACATTTGAAACTTCAGGACTTATTTCCGGAAAAACTTGATGTTCTTTTATGCCTATATTCAAATTGCCTCCTTTATCAACGCTCTTTAAATCAATGCCCCGAAAATCTCTAAGGCGCGGCAAAACTACTTTAATTACCTTTTCGAAAAAATACCGCATTCTATTTCCTCTTAAAGTAGTTTTCAGCCCCACGGGCGTTCCTTTTCGCAGCTTAAATCCGGCGATGGATTTTTTCGCGACGCAAACAGCCGGTTTTTGTCCCGTTAGCGCGGCTATCTCCTTTATTAACTCCGGCAACGTTTTTTCCTGAAAATTCGGCTGCGTTGATAAACGGCCGATTCCGGTATTAACGACTATTTTTTCAATTTTAGCGATTTTGTCTTTCATACGCTTACGCTGATGTAATACCAATCAACAAATACATACTAATTATACCAATGAATACGAATATAAAATTTATTAGTTGCCATTCGTATCATTAGCATGAATTAGTATATTGGTATTACATTTTATATACGCCCTTTGCATTTTTTGCAATATCTTATTTTGACTTGATTCTCATAACGAAAACCCACTTTGGCAGGACGGCTGCAGTTGGGACAAACCAGCATTGCGTTGGAAATATTCAGCGGCCGCGATACGTTAACGATTTCGCCTTTTTCTCCCTGGCGTTTCGGCCGAGAATGTTTTTTATAAACATTTAATCCCTCAACCAAGATCGCGGCTTTCTCGGCGTCAACCCTAATGACCTTACCGGTTTTGCCCCGATTTTTGCCGGCTATTATTTGAACTGTATCGTTTTTGTGGATATGCATGCTAATTTATTTGCTAATCTTTGCGAATTATTACTGCGAATATTCACACCAACATTCGTAAAATTCGCACTATTTATTTGTGTGTTATACGATTTCTTCCGCCATTGACATAATCGTATCAAATCCCTTTTCTTTCATTTCCCTCGGCAAAGGGCCGAAAATCCTGGTGGCTTTTGGTTCTCGTTTTTCATCAATTAAAACTACGGCGTTTTCGTCAAAACGGACGCGGGAACCATCGGGACGCCGCAACGGGTGGCGCTGTCTAACCATTACTGCTTTAACAATGTCTTTCTTTTTTACGGGTTTTCGCGGCTCGGCGACTTGCACAGAAGCGACAATAATATCGCCTATTCGGGCATACCGTTTTCTGCTCCCGCCTAAAATTCTAAAACATCGGACTATTTTAGCCCCGGAATTATCTGCCACCTTTAGAATACTTCTTTCTTGTATCATGATAATTTATTATATTTAACTTTTTCCGCCCGAGGCGGATCCGCCTTCGGCGGAAATATGCTTCTTTCTTGAATCATATTTTAATATTTTTATATTTAAATATTTAAATTTTCGCGATTATTTTCCATCTTTTTTCTTTCGATAACGGTCTTGTTTCTTCAATTGTCACATTATCGCCAACCTTATATTCATTATTTTCATTATGCGCCTTAAATCTTTTCGTAACCTTGTAGTATTTTTTATATCTTGAATGAAGCCGCAAATAAGCCACCTCCACAACCGCGGTTTTATTCATTTTATCTGATACAATTATTCCGTTTAATCTTCTCATGGTGTTACATGCGAATGACTAGTGCGAATCTTTGCGAATTTTATGCGAATATTAGCATATCATTCGCAAACATTCGCATATATATTCGCGTGGAATCTTACGCCCTTTCATTTACTAATGTCATTGTCCTTGCGATGTCCCGTTTAATTTTTCTAATTTCCCGAACATTTTTAACTTTGCCCGACGCCAAATCAATTTTAAGATTCCAGAGTTTTTCTCGTGAATCTTTCAAGATTTGCCTAAGTTCTTCAGCCGATTTAGTTTTAAATTGTTCAAACTCGTTTTTTTTCATACGCTTACGCTGATGTAATACCAATCAACAAATACATACTAATTATACCAATGAATACGAATATAAAATTTATTAGTTGCCATTCGTATCATTAGCATGAATTAGTATATTAGTATTACATTTTACTTATCATTCGGGTTCTAACCGGCAGTTTATGCCCGGCTAAACGTAGCGCTTCTTTGGCGATCGACTCGGGAACGCCATCCATTTCCAAAATAACCCTGCCGGGACGCACCGGAAAAACATAATGATCAACCGCCCCCTTCCCGCCGCCCATAGTAATTTCCGGCGGACGCTTGGTTATCGGCTTATCGGGAAAAATTCTGATCCAAATTTTGCCTTCTCTTTTAATAAAATTACTGACTGTCCGCCGAGTAGCTTCGATTTGACGAGAATTAATCCAGCCGCTGCTCTCCGCCTTTAAACCAAAACTCCCGAATGCCAAACTAGCGCCCCGAGTATCAAGCCGCCTATTCAAAGACCTGCCCTTTTGCCATTTTCGATGTTTTACTTTCTTTGGTACTAGCATATTATAATAATTAAAAAATTTATAATTGTTATAAAAAATTATAACTTTTATTTTTTGGTAAAAATTTCTCCTTTATATATCCAAACCTTTATTCCGACAGTGCCGTAGGCGCAAAAGGCCGTGGATTCCCCATAATCAATGTTGGCCCTTAATGTTTGAAGGGGCAGACTGCCTTTGGATAGCCACTCGCGACGGGCAATTTCTCCTCCGTCAAGTCTCCCGGAAACTCTGATTTTTCCTCCAAGAACTTCTCTGTTTTGCATAATATTTTCTAGATATTTTTTGATAGTCCGCCTAAAAGGCATGCGTCTTTCAAAGTCTGCCGCGATATTTTGGGCGACGTTAACCGCGGAAATCTCGGATCGTTTAAGTTCTTCAACGTTCAGACTTAAAGAAACGGCGGTTTGGGGTTTGCCGCGATCTTTAAATAATTTTTTCAGCGCGCCCTCAATGGATTGAGAAAGCAATTCTATGCCTTTTCCGCCGCGGCCGATAACCAGGCCGGGCCGGGCCGCCTTAATGAAAATTCGATGAGCATTGGCGTTTCTTTCAATTTCGATTTTGGTAATGCCGGCGGCGCCGATTTTTTCTTGAATAATTTTGCGTATCAAAAGATCCTCCTCCAAGTAGTCTTTAAATCGCTTCCGCGGGAACCACCTGGCTACCCAATCTCGGAAAATACCCAATCTATATGAATCTGGTCTAATTTTTTGTCCCATGCCAATTTTGTCTGAGTATAGCGAAGTTACAAAATTGAGCAACCCGCCGAAGCTTTATGCGAAGGCGGGTTACCTGCATCGCTATACTGACTTTCTTCTAAATAATCTTTTGAAGAATCCGGCCTTTTCGGGCTTTTTGGTTATTTCTTCCTTTTTTTCACGCAATGCCGGTTTCTTAACGGCGGATTTCTTGGTTTTCTTTTCTTTTTTGGGAGGCGGCGCGATCGTAAACCGCGGAGTCGTTGGCGCGGCGGCTTCTTCCAAAACCACGGTTATGTGACTCATCTTTTTTTGAATAGGCGTAGTCCGTCCCTGGGCTCGCGGCAAAATTCTTTTGAGCATGGGGCCCTGATCAACTCTGATGCTCTCCACAAATAATTTATTACTATCCAGCTTGGCATTATTTTTGGCATTAGCGATCGCCGATCGAAGTAATTTAAGTAATGGACCGGCAACTCGCTGAGATCGCGTTAAAAGCTGCGCCTCGGCTTCCGAGATCGGCAAACCCTTTAGGGTATCGGCGATTAACCGCACTTTGCGCGGCGCCATATGCAGATATTTAAGTTTCGCGATTTGTTTCATAAATAACGCCTATTTCTTTGCTGCTGGCGGCGCGGCTGTCTTAGCTTCGGCCTCTTTTTGACTCTGCGCGGCTTCCAGCTCACGCTGCATTTTACCTCCATGTCTGGTAAATTTACGAGTTAACGCGAATTCTCCCAATCGATGGCCTACCATCTCTTCTTTAACGGTAACCGTAATAAAATCTTTGCCGTTATGAACGCCGAATGTGAATCCTACCATTTCCGGCGCGATTTCGGAATCTCTCGCCCAAGTTTTTATAACAGTTTTATCGCCCGGCGATAATTTAGCTATTTTTTTTAATAGCTTTGGATCTACATATGGACCTTTTTTGGAACTTCGTGACATGGTTTGATTTTTCGCGTCTGTTCTGCGTCTTATTTAGCGTCTGTTCCGCATTCGTCTGCTGAAATCGCTGAACTGACACTGAACTTTTACGCTAAACCGACGCAGAAATTACCTAATCTTAGGTCGCCTCTGTAATATCAATTTATTCGACCACTTCTTTTTATTTCTGGTCTTGCGACCGCCGGTCACCTTGCCCCATCGGGTTTTTGGCCTTTTGGTGCCTCGAGGCTGACGACCTTCGCCGCCTCCATAGGGATGATCTACCGGATTCATAACTGAACCGCGAACCGTTGGTCGAATCCCTAACCAACGAGATCTTCCAGCTTTGCCGATATTTATCAAATTATAATCAGGATTAGAAACCTGTCCAATGGAAGCAAGGCCCTCGGAAGAAACTCTGCGAATCTCTTTGGAAGAAAGTTTTAAATCCGTAAGTCCGCTTTCGTGCGCCAAAACCTCGGCATAAGAGCCGGCAGACCGAGCAATCTTTCCTCCGCTGCCCTTTCTCATCTCCACATTATGAACAAAATAGCCGATGGGAACGTTTTTAAGCTGCATTCGATTTCCTGTTTTCAGCGGAGCGGAATTAGATGTCAGAATTTCATCGCCAACCTTTAAATCTTTGGCCGCGAGGATATAACGCCTTTCGCCGTCTTTGTAAAGAATAAGCGCGATAAAAGCAGTCCGATAAGGATCGTATTCTATAGTCTCCACTTTCGCGGGAACATCAAGTTTGTCTTGAAGAAAATCAACTAAGCGATAGGTTTTTTTATTTCCCCCGCCCTGATGGCGCACCGTAATCCTGCCCCGATTATTTCGGCCGGCAGAGTCTAATATCTTGGCGGTTAAAGATTTCAACGGCTTAACATTGCTCAAACCGGAATAATCTACAGTCACTAATTGTCTCCGCGACGGAGTTGTTGGTTTATAACTTTTCATATTTCAATATTTAAATATTTACATATCTATATTTAATGCGGCATGATATCCAATTTCTGGCCTTTTTTCAGAGTAACAATCGCTTTTTTGTAGCCGGGTTTCACTCCTTGATTCCGGCCCAATCTTCTCTTTTTGGGTTTCGCGTTGATAACATTGACGCGAATGACATCAATGCCGTATTTTGTTTCAATAATTTTTTTAATCTCCGGAGATGAGGCCTCGTCATCAACTAAAAAAACATACTTTCCTAAATGACTTAGGTCAGTCGCCTTTTCGGTAATTATTGGATGTTTAACTAAAAATTTATTCATAGCTCTTAATAACTTATTTTCTTAATTACTTAATCTCCGGCACTGCTTCTTTATCTATCAAAACATTTTTATATTTCAAAATATCATAAACATTCAGCGCGTTTGAGGACGAACTTTTAATATTGGGAATATTGCGCGAGGCGCGATAAATAAGCTTGTTCTCCATTGCCGGAACCAAAAGCGCGCTTAACGATTTCTTTAAAAATTGTCCAAGCGCCAAATTTAATTCTTTTGTTTTAAACGAATTTAATTTTAAAGAATCAATGATTTTTAATTCATTATCAGCCAGTTTTTTGGATAAAGCGCTGTAAATCGCGGCCCGAAGCATCTTTTTATTGATTTTCAGCTCGTATTTTTTTTCTTTAACTGGGCCATGAGTAACGCCGCCGCCTTTCCAAATAGGAGAACGGATGGACCCGTGTCTTGCTCGCCCGGTATGTTTTTGACGCCACGGCTTTTTGCCGCCGCCGCTCACTTCTCCCCGACCCTTGGCATGAGCCCATGGTTGACGGCGATTAGCCAATTGCGCTCGCAACACTTGATGCACTAAATCAGAATTCCAGGGCCGGGAAAAAATATTATTCGGCAAATTGATCTCGCCCACATTTTCGCCTTTTAAATTGTAGACTTGAGTTTTCATGCAATTTTATAATTATTATAAAATTTATAGAATCAGCTATAAATCTCCACTCTGCCGCCCTCATTTCCGGTTACTGCGCCCTTTAGAAATAAAATTCTTTGATCGTTATTAATATCAACAATTTCCAGATTCTTGATTGTCACTCTTTCCACTCCCATATGTCCCGCCATTCTTCTGCCGGGCAGAACCCGCTGGGGAGTCGTATTGCCGATGGAACCGGGGGCGCGATGTCGATTTTTTTGACCATGAGTTTTCGGTCCGCCGGAAAATCCGTGCCTTTTTACCACCCCTTGAAAACCGTGTCCTTTAGAAATGCCGCTCGCTTTAACTAAATCGCCGACTTTCAAAGACGTTAAATCCGCGCCATTGTCCAACTTAACGGGCGTCACGCCGATTGCCTTATCGTCTTTCCAAATCTGATACATTTTTAATTTTGTTCCCACAAATTTTGTCATATTGTAAATTCTCTTTACAAATTCTATAAAAATAACCGCTATGCCGCGGTTATTTAGAGGACACGCAGACTAGCCAAACAATTCTACGCCATTTTAATTTCTATGTCCACCCCCGCCGGAAGATTTAAGTTTGACAGCGCTTCTATCAAAGCGGCTTTGGGATTGAATATGTCGACCAATCGTTTGTGAACTCGAAGTTCAAATTGTTCCCGCGAATCTTTATGAACAAACGTTGAGCGATTAACCGTATATCTATGCATCTCCGTGGGCAGCGGAATGGGACCGATTACTTCAGCGTCAAAGCGCTTAGCGGTGTCCACAATCTGCCGACAAGAACTATCGATCAATTTATGATCATAGGCCTTGATGCGCAATCTCAATTTTTCTTTTTCAATTTCCTTTGCTTTAACCATTCAGCTAGCCACTAGCATAACCATTAGCCATCTCGCTAAGCGGGATGGCTAATCGCTAAATACTAGTCGCTTATTTGGATATCTTGGTAACTACTCCCGCCCCCACCGTCTTTCCTCCCTCTCGAATGGCAAATCTCTGTTTTTCTTCCAGGGCAACCGGCGCGATCAACTTGACCGCGAAACTAACAGTGTCTCCCGGCATCACCATTTCCATGCCCGCGGGCAAAGTAACTTCGCCGGTAACGTCAGTTGTTCGGATATAAAACTGGGGTTTATAACCTTTGAAAAACGGAGTGTGCCGGCCGCCTTCTTCTTTGCTCAAAATATAAACTTCAGCGTCAAATTCAGTATGCGGATTAACGCTGCCGGGTTTCGCGACTACTTGTCCGCGCTCCACGTCCTCTTTCTTAAGTCCACGAAGCAGAATTCCAACATTGTCGCCGGCTCGCCCTTCGTCAAGCAATTTATTAAACATTTCAATGCCGGTTACCACGGTTTTTTGCGTCGGTTTCAAACCGACAATATCCACTTCCTCATTGATTTTGACAATGCCTCGTTCCGCTCTTCCGGTCACGACCGTGCCGCGTCCTTCAATTGAGAAAATATCTTCAATGGGCATCAAAAACGGTTTGCTGACATCTCGGACCGGCTCAGGGATATATTCATCAAGAGCTTTAACCAAATCTAAAATTGGTTTGACGGCGGCATCATCAAGCGACTTGGCTTCTAAGGCTTTCAGAGCCGATCCCCTAATAACCGGCGTTTGGTCGCCGGGAAATTCATACTTCTTCAAAAGCTCACGCACTTCTGATTCAACCAAATCAATAAGTTCCGGATCATCAACCATATCAACTTTATTTAAAAACACAACCAAAGCCGGCACTCCTACTTGACGGGCAAGCAAAATATGCTCTCGCGTTTGAGGCATCGGCCCATCGGCGGCTGAAACAACCAAAACCGCGCCGTCCATCTGGGCCGCGCCGGTAATCATGTTTTTGATGTAGTCAGCGTGTCCGGGAGCGTCAATGTGCGCGTAGTGACGTTTGTCCGACTCATATTCAGAGTGATGCAGGGCAATGGTAATACCGCGGGCTTTTTCTTCCGGCGCGTTGTCAATATCGTCGACCGACTCTTCTTTTTTAGCAAAACCCTTGAGGAAAAGGACGTGCGTCAAAGCCGCGGTCAAGGTAGTCTTGCCGTGGTCAACGTGTCCAATTGTTCCGACGTTTACGTGCGGTTTAGTCCGCACAAACTTTTCTTTTTCTGCCATTTTGTCCCAAGAGCGAAGCGATTGGCTGACAAAATAAACATCCGCCGAAGCCTTCGGCGAAGGCGGATCGCCATACCGCTGCTCTTTAAATTAATATTGTTCGACTCTTTTATTATTAACGACCTGCCCGCGTTAAAACTTCGGCGAGGCAAGCAATATTACGATTCTATACAAACGCCCCCTTGGATGTCAAGGGGGCTTATCCACAATTCAATCCCCACACCATAACGAGTTCGAGTTTTTGAATTATGGGATCTTGAAACTCGTTTGGTGTGGGGGTCAATCACTATGAAGATCTCTGGCCTCGGAAAAACCAAGCGCGAAAAATATCCCAACACGCGCCGCAGAGATAATAAATAATTCCATCAAATTTCACATATTGATGGGTGGGAATATATTCTTTCTTTCCGCAGCATCCGCACTTCTGTTTTTCCACGCAGACCTCGCAAAGAACCAATTCTATTGTATTTGCCCATTTCTGTTTCGTCAAATTCCGTCAAATCGGTTTTTCAATGACTGTGTGTTTCTCGCATAAAAACTACTTTTTCCCTTCTTTTATAAGTTGGGCAACGCTATTCGGCACTTCTTCATAATGAGAAAATTCCATCGTAAAAGATCCCCGGCCTTGAGTCATTGAACGCAAGCTTGTGGCGTATCCGAACATCTCTGACAAAGGCACCTTTGAATCAATAATTTTTACATTGATCCGATCGTTCATCGCTTCAATCTTGCCGCGTTTAGAACTTAAATCTCCGGTAACGTCACCCAAAAAATCTGCCGGCGCGATTACCTGAACCTTCATAATCGGCTCCAAGATTACCGCCTTGGCACGTTTAGCGCCTTCTTGAAAGGCGATAGAGCCGGCGATCTTAAAAGCCGCTTCTGAAGAATCAACCTCATGGAAAGACCCGTCGTAAAGAGCGACTATGGTATCCACAAACGGAAAACCGGCCACCACGCCTTTATCCATCGCTTCTTTTACGCCTTTTTCCACTGCCGGAATAAATTCTTGCGGAATCGCGCCGCCCCTAATTTCGTTAATAAATTCAAAGCCCTTGCCGCGTTCGTTGGATTCCACTCTAAGCCAAACATGCCCGTATTGACCTCGGCCGCCGGACTGACGGATATATTTGCCCTCCGCTTCGGCCGTTCCTTTGACCGTTTCTTTATAAGCAACTTGGGGCTTGCCGGTATTGGCTTCAACTTTAAACTCCCGCTTCATCCGTTCAACAATAATTTCCAAATGCAGTTCGCCCATGCCGGAAATAATCGTCTCGCCGGTTTCCATATCGCCGCTGACGCGAAAAGTCGGATCCTCTTCCGACAAACGGCGCAAAGCGATGCCCATCTTTTCTTGATCAACTTTGGTTTTCGGTTCTACGCGAACCGAGATGACCGGCTCGGGGAAAATAATTTTTTCCAGCACAATCGGATTTTGCGGATCGCAAAGCGTATCGCCGGTAGTGGTGTTTTTTAATCCGACGATGGCGCCAATATCGCCTGCCTGAATTTCTTCAACTTCTTCCCGTTTATCCGCGTGCATGCGCACTATTCGGCCGACTCTTTCTTGAAAATCCTTGGCGGCGTTATAAATGTAACTGCCGCGCTTTAATACGCCGGAATAAACTCTGAAATACGTCAAAGAACCGACAAAAGGATCAGAAGCGATTTTAAAAGCTAACGCCGCCATCGGCTCTTCGTCTTTGGGATGGCGCTCCAGTCCCGCTCCGGTTTTCACGTCAAGGCCTTTCGTAGGAGGCAGGTCTATCGGCGACGGCAAATAATCCACCACTGCGTCAAGCACCAATTGCACGCCCTTATTTTTCAAAGCCGAACCGCAAAGAATGGGAATAATCGCGGTTTTGAGAGAAGCTTTCCGCAAAATCTTTTTTAATTCATCCAAAGAAGGTTCTTTGCCTTCCAGATAATTCGACATCGCTTGATCATCTTGCTCAACAATTTTTTCTATAAGTTCCTTGCGATATTTATTAACTTCCGCGCGCAGATTTTCCGGAATTTCTCCTTCAACTATTTGTTCGCCTTTTTCTCCTTCAAAACGATAGGCCTTCATTCTTAACAAATCGATTACGCCCTCGAAAGAACTTTCTATGCCAATCGGGATTTGAATAGGTATGGCATTGGGATTTAACCGTTCTTGGATAGATCGAATATCGTTTTCAAAATTCGCTCCCATCCGATCAAGTTTATTGATAAAACAAACGCGAGGAACTCCATATTCATCGGCGTAACGCCAATTAGTTTCAGATTGCGGCTCAACGCCGGCCACGCCGTCAAAAACAACCACGGCGCCGTCCAAAACGCGCAAGGATCGTTTCACTTCCACGGTGAAATCAATATGCCCGGGCGTATCAATAAGATTGATGCGATGTTCATTGGGGTCGCGCGGGCCGGAAGCAAGATGCCCGTCGGGTTTTACCTCTCGACGAACATAAGTCGGTGTCCAAAAACAAGTTGTGGCCGCGGCGGTAATAGTAATGCCGCGCTCGCGTTCCTGTTCCATCCAATCCATAATGGTATCGCCGGTGTGAACTTCTCCGATTTTATGGGCAACGCCGGTATAAAAAAGAACCCGTTCAGAAACGGTTGTCTTGCCGGCGTCTATATGGGCGATAATGCCGATATCGCGAACTTTTTCGATAGGATATAGTCTCATATAAATACTAATTACTAATTTATACTAATTAGGCCAATGGCTTATCTCGTGTTACTACTAATTATTAATTGACACTAATTAAGCTAATAACGAATTACGGATTAAGCTAGCGGCACATCTTTCTGAACATTAACCAACCGCTTAAAACTGACTTCTTCTTTGCCAAAATTTATCAGTATTGCTAATTCTAAATCACTTACTTTAAGATAATTCAGTGTTTGCAAAACGTGATTCCTAGAATACCTTGTTCCAGCTTTAATTTCAACCGCAACTTTTTCTTCTATCAAAAAATCAATGAAATTTTTACCAATTGTCTTATTTCTAAAACTTATTGGGAAATACGCCTGTTCTTTAAACGATAAATCAGACGCCTTAAAGCTTTCGGCCAGGGCCCGTTGATAATATTTTTCTAATTGACCCCCGCCTAGGGCGTTGTGAGCCCTAAAGGCACAGCCAACGATTTTGTAGCTTAACGCGGGATGAATGAGATCAATCTTTTTTGCCATTAGCCATTCGCCTAATTAGCGCAAATTAGTAATTGGTAAAACCTACCAAGAAAAGTGCGCGAAAGCTCTGTTCGCTTCGGCCATGCGGTGAGTGTCCTGTTTTTTCTTAATGGCGGCTCCTTCGTTTTTTGATGCCGCTAATATCTCTTCGGCTAATTTTTGCGCCATTGGGTGGCCTTTTTTCGCTCGCGCCGCTCTAATAATCCAGCGCGCGGCCAGCATAAATTTTCTGTCTCCCCTTACTTCTCTTGGCACTTGATAATTCGCGCCGCCGATTCTTCGAGACGCGACTTCCACGAGCGGCGAGGCGTTTTCCATCGCTTTTTCAAAAATCGCCATCGGTTCTTGATTGGTCTGCTTATGAATAAAATCAAAAGCGCCATAAACAATTTTCTCGGCGGTCGATTTCTTGCCCTTCTCCATTACATAATTAGTAAACCGGCCGACTGCCACATTGCCGTATTTAAAATCGGGCTTATGTTCTCGTTTGTAATTGCGTTTTTTCCTCATAAACTAGCCACTAGCCACTAGCCACTAGAAATTTTATTTTTCTAGTCGCTAGTCGCTAAATACTAATCGCTATTTGGGTTTTTTAGTTCCATACTTCGACCTCTGTTGTTTGCGAGCTTCAACGCCGCTCATATCCAAAACGCCTCTTACTATATGATAGCGGACGCCCGGCAGATCTTTAACTCTGCCGCCGCGAACCAAAACCACCGAGTGCTCCTGCAGATTGTGGCCTTCGCCGGGAATATAGGCCGTAATCTCCGCGCCGTTAGTAAGCCGAACTCTGGCGACTTTACGCAAAGCCGAGTTTGGTTTCTTGGGCGTAGTAGTAAAAACTTTAAGGCAAACTCCCCGTTTAAATGGCGAAGAAACTTTTATGGGTTTATTTTTTAGGTAATTAAAATAACGGCGCAGAGCCGGCGCTTTTACCTTGCTAACAAGCTTTTTCCTGCCTCCTTTTTTTAACAGCTGTCTAATAGTCGGCATATTACTTCAGTTATAAGTTAAAAGTTATAAGTTTAATTTTAGAAATTTTACAAAGCCGGTAAAACTTACAGCGAGGCAATACCGAGCGGAACTTACGACTTATAACTAGAACTTAGTCTCTAGTTTATAATTTCCTAACTAGCATGTCAAATCCGTGTCAACCAATACTTCCATTCAATACTTCCGTTATGCGCGCTATAGCTGACATAAAGGGAGAAATAGGCTTGGATTAACAACAAAGCGCCCGGTCGAATGAGGCGCTCTGTCGGGTCATTATTATGAGGAAGGTTTTATCTCTTCCGTTTAATATAACCCATTATAATATCGAAAGGTCACTGAACCCATCTCAATAATAATCGCGTTAGGAATTATTATTGAGATGAGTTCTGAATGTGGGGTGTTCAATACGACCTTTGCTGCTTATAAAACTAGAAGCCCGAGGTTTGATTTCGTGATTACAAATTTTTATTAATTCTTCAATTCTCCTATTCGCGCGAATTAGACCATAAACAAAAAAAATAGCCGCGCGTTATCCACCTTCACACTTCGCAAAGGGCCATAAGCGTAAGCCCACGAAAACTTCATTCTCCTAAGTTCCTGCCTCCTGGAACTTTAAGTCCCGCGTAAGTAATCAATGCTCTGCCGATATCCCTCAAGATTAAAGCTCCGAATCCCAGCATAATTAAAATGACGACTTGAATCAGCGGTCGAGTTTGAAAAAATGCCGAGACCAAATACTTAAAAAAATCCCAGTAACCGGCGCGAGCGGTCACTGCCGCGTTTTCAAAAACTTTGGCGACAAAAACTTGCCCGGCAAAAATTTTAAGCGCGAGTATCAAAACTAAAACCTGCAAAACCATCAGCGGTAAAATTCGCCTAAAAAACCAGATTAAATATACCTTGAATAAAATCTTGTACTTCATATTCCGGCGCTCAATTTATGAAACAATCGTTTGGCGCGAAAAAGTCTCATTTTCAGCGTGGCAATGGAAATATTTTCAATCTCGCAGATTTCCTTGTAAGATTTGTCGTCAAGATAATAAAGTTTCAAAACTTTGGCTAAATGTTCCGGCATTTTATTGATTACCGCGCCCACTTCGGTTCTGGCGTCATTGATAAAATCCGCCGCGCGGCCGTCCTCTCCAGCTATCTCGTTATGCAAATCCGGGTCCAAATACTCGCTGGCGCCCAATTTTTTCTTCAAATTTTGATAATGCGTGAAAGAGGTATTCATAAGAATTTTATAGGCCCAGCTTTTAAATTCAATGTCGGGCATTTTTTTGAAAGAATCGCCGGCTCGGTATATTTTCACAAAAGTTTCCTGCACTATGTCTTCCGCTTCTTCTTTTTGGCGGACAACGCCCAGGGCTTTGCGCAAAAACGCCCCCTGGTAACGATCTACTAGCAAACCAAAAACTGCCGGGTCTTTCAAAGACGCCGCCAGAATAACCTCGTCTTTTTCTTCGGCCCAATCTGACTCCATTTATCCACAATAATACATTGACTTTACGCGCAGTCAAGTTATCATTAAAAAATGACAATAATTTATGTAATCGCGGGCGCCGCGGTTTTGTGGGTGATTTGGACCTACAATAGTTTAATACGTCTGCGTTTTCGAGCAAAAGAGGCCTTGGCCGACATTGATGTCCAATTAAAACGCCGGTATGACCTGATCCCCAATGTCATCGAAACCGTCAAGGGATATATGCAGCATGAAAAAACCGTGCTGGAAAATGTCACAAAAGCCAGGACTCAAGTGATGGGCGCCGGCGGCGATCTTTTGGATCCCAAAAGAGAAAATGCCGAAAATATGCTTTCCGGCACTCTTAAAACCTTATTCGCGGTGGCGGAAAATTATCCAGACTTGAAAGCAAATGCCAATTTTCTGGACCTTCAAAGAGAGCTCGCCGACACGGAAAATAAAATTCAGGCCGCGCGCCGCTTTCACAACACGATGGTTCGGGATCTTAACACGAAAATTCATAGTTTTCCCACGAACGCAGTCGCGCGAGTATTCCGTTTTCATGAACAAAAATTCTTTGAAGTCGCTACCGCCGAAGAAAAAGAACCAGTACGGGTTAAGTTATAAGTTATAAGTTCCGAAGTAGATGGCTTCTTTATACGCTCATCGCGATTCCAATATCCGAAAGACTTGGGTTTTATTCACGGGCTTCTTAATTGTAGTCATCGGATTGGGATGGCTATTTTCTTACGTATTTAACAATCCCGATATTTTAGTAATAGCGGTTGTTTTTAGCTCGGCTACGGCTTTTGTCAGCTATTGGTATTCGGATAAAATTGTTTTGAGGATATCCCATGCAAGGCCCGTTGAAATGGAAAATGCCCCGGAGATCTATCGCATTGTTGAAAATCTGGCGATTACCGCCGGTTTGCCGATGCCGAAAGTCTATTTAATTGATGAACAAGCGCCCAACGCTTTCGCGACTGGACGAAATCCCGAACACGCGGTAGTGGCGGTTACCACCGGCTTGTTGGAAAAATTAGATCGTTCAGAACTGGAAGGAGTAATTGCCCACGAACTTTCGCACATTGGCAATCGGGATATGCTGATTTCCACCATGGCAGTGATTTTGGTTGGGTTTGTTTCTTTAGCCGCGGATTTCTTTTTAAGATCAATGCTATGGCGAGGCGGATTCGGCGGTCAGCGTCAGCGAAGCGCGGTTAATCCGGTTTTTTTGCTGATCGGCATTGCTTTAATAATTTTGGCGCCGATTGTCGCGACCCTGATGCGGCTCGCGATTTCTCGAAAACGCGAATTTTTAGCCGACGCCTCCGGAGCTCTATTAACCAGATACCCCGAGGGGCTAGCTAACGCTTTAATAAAAATTTCCTCTGATCCCGTGCCGCTTCGTATGGCTCATAACGCCACTGCCCATCTTTGGATAAATAATCCGTTTTCCGCCGAAGGCGGATCCGCCCTGGGCGGAAAAGGCAGGCAAAAAACTTCTTGGCTTCACCATTTATTTATGACTCATCCGCCCGTGGAAGAGCGCGTTAAAGCCCTCCGCGGCCTGGAAATTTAATTGTGCCGCTTGACATGACCATAGGATTTGCTACCATATTAATTAGGTGAGATCTGCATAAACCGCAGATTAAAAATCTTCACTTACCACATAAATAGCCACGAAAGTGGCTATTTATGTTTTTTATGATAAAATTTTAATGCCTGGATTCGGGCCTGTAGTTTATGGAGTAAAATCTCACCCTTGGTAAGTGAAGAAGCGGGTGCAAATCCCGCCGGGTCCAGGCATGGAGGCGTCGCATAGCGGTCTAGTGCGGCTGCTTGGAGAGCAGCTATGCCAGAAATGGCATCAGAGGTTCGAATCCTCTCGCCTCCGTAAATTTTCTTACTAAAATTACGACCATACGATTGCGTAAATCTGACTCGCGCATTATAATATCTTGGCACTTTGAAAAAGGAAAACTCGTAGGAAGGAGGCAGAATGAAAGCGGCAAATGTCGAGCAAGAATTTAAATTTCTGGCTGATGAAAGGACTTTCCGCGCCGTGCTAGATTTTTTCTTCTCAAATTCGGAAATAGAAGGATTTAAAGTGGGGTCAGCGAAAGTAGAAACCCATTTTGATCTTTATTTCGATACTTCGGACAAGGCTTTATTACAGCGCGGCGAAAGCGTTCGGCTCCGCTGTAAAGACCAAGAGTTAATCTTGACTAATAAATTTCCTTTGCCAAAAGATGGAGGAGCGTTCAATAGAATCGAAACGGAAAAAGTGGAGCGCGCCTCCAGCTGGATAGACAGAATTACCGTATTCGCCAGGTGGCTAGAAATGTTAAGAAAAGAAGGAAAGTCGCCGATTTTGTTAGTTAAAACTCAAAGAACTAAGATGATTCTTAGTCGGCAAATTGAAAAGCAAACGGAAAAAATAGAAGCCGCGTTTGATCAAATTTCTTTTTTAGATACTGACAAGCCAATGGAGTTTGAGATTGAATTGGAAAATAAAGGCGCGACCGAAGAATCTTTAAAGCAAATCGCCGAAATATTGCAAAAGAAATTCGGCCTTAAAATTTCAACCCTTTCTAAATATGAAAGGGGGCTGGGGATTACCGAGAAGTTTAATCTGGAAACCGGAATAAATAGGGCCGTTTCTTTAGCGAAAAATCTGATGGAAAATCGCGATGCGCGTCCAATCATTATTGCCGTTGCCGGCGGATCGGCTTCGGGCAAAACTTCAGCGGTGGCGCAGAAATTATCAGAACTGCTGGCAGACGCGAAAATTTTGAGCATGGATGACTATTATCGCGGCGTTGATTTCATGAAACAGCATCCGGAGTTAAATTGGGATCAACCGGAAGCGCTAGATCTTGGCCTGCTTGAAAATCACCTTGATTTACTCGCCAACGGATTGCCTGTCCTTAATAAACCGAAATACTCATTTACGACTGGCCGACGGGAAGGCGCGGAAGAATTCCCGCCGGTAAAAGCGGTTATTGTTGAGGGGCTTTTCGCGTTAAAACCGGAAGTGGCCGATCATGCCGACATAAAGATATTTGTGGACATCGGCATGCATGGCAGAATGCTTCGGCGGCTAATGCGCGACGCGGTTGCCGGGCGCACTAACCAAAGTCTCCGAGAGATTCTCGGATATTTCCTCGCCACGGTAGAACCGATGCACGACGCTTACGTGCAGCCGACAAAAGAAAAGGCCGATATCGTCATTCATAATGAATATGACCCCGCCAAAGAATCGCAGCGAGCCGGCCGTTTTGAACTCCAAATTAAATTTCCAGCCGGCAATGTTAACGAAGACGATCTCACTGCCGTCGGCGCTCAAAAACTTGGATCGGTTAAACAATATGACGGGTACTTTATTCCCAAGATTGGAAGCGCGATTTGGTTGCGGCAGATCGATGAAATTATCCGAGTACGCGTGGAAGAAATTGACGGCGCGCCGGACTTAACGCTGACCTATAAAGGTCCGCTGATTGAAAATGATTTGCGGCTTAGGGCGCGGCTGGACATCCCGATTAGTCCGGAAATTGAAAGATTGCTCCACAAAGATTATCGCCAGCTTGCCGTAGTCTCAAAAAAACGAACTTTATTTTTTATTGACGGCTTGGTGGTCGCGCTTGATCAATTACTGCAAGACCAGAATGGGGAAAAATTCATTGAAGTTTGTTCAACTAATAAAAATGATGGCGCTAAAATTAGGCGGCTTGCCAAGAAACTTGGAATTCCAAAATCGCAAGCAACGAAAAAATCGTATTTAGAAATTGTTACGCGAAATCTCGCGGGCCCCGTATGATCGGGGCTTTTATATACAAAAAGTCTTAAACTCTTTATAATTTAGTTATGGACGTAAGATTTTTTCTATATCTTGTAATAATATTGTCGGCGGTTTTTCATGAATACGCTCACGGCTGGGTCGCTTACCGATTGGGCGATACAACCGCCAAAGACGCCGGAAGATTAACTCTAAACCCGATTCCCCACATAGACCTTTGGGGCACGATTATTGTTCCTTTATTTTTGCTTTTTACTTCCGGAATTTTCATCGGTTGGGCAAAACCGGTTCCTTATAACCCCTACAATTTACGGGATCAAAAATACGGGTCGTTAAAAGTCGGCGTGGCCGGTCCGGCCACAAATCTGATGCTGGCTTTGATTTTAGGATTGATCTTAAGGGTTTTAGTTGCGGCAGTCGATCCCTCGATTTTCTTAGAACTTCTGGCACTGATTGTTTATATAAATATTTTTTTGGGCTTATTTAATCTTATCCCCTTTCCGCCCCTAGACGGCTCAAAAGTGTTTGCCGATCTGTTTCCCCGCCAGTGGCAATATTTTATGAAATTGGGTTTTGCCGGCATTTTTCTCGCGTTATTGGTCGCGTTTTTCCTACTTCCTCCAGTGGCGCAATTCATCTTTTGGATTTTCACCGGACAACAATTTGCTCTTTAATCTACGCGGCAAAACGCGGGAAAATCATTTTCCGTGTAAGTCCGCGCTTGCCCTGAACGCAAAGCGTACCTAAGAATCGGGTTATTCCCGCTATAGCGGGAATAACCCGATTCTTGCCGCACCAAACTTGTTCTAGTGCGTGGATTAAGTCAGCGGAGTTCGCGATTTTACAAAGCAAAATGATAAAAAATCGAGCGCTGTTTGCGCTCGAAATGATTCCCGTAATCCTATTATACATTACATAACAAACGGGGTTTCAGATATCAGTTCAATCGGTTTCGGGAATCAATACTTACTTTGCGCTGAAAAAAACGCAGATAAAGAATCGGCAAGATGCCGGCGGTATTCAAGATCAAAAGCACGACAAACCACCAAACCTGATTATTCCTCCCGGCTTTCCATAACGCCGCCGCCTTCCAAAGAAATTCCCAAATTAGCAATAGGACTAATACAGTTCTCATCGCCGCCTCCAGTTTACCAAACGATCCTGCCAGTATCTGTAAGTGCTCTGCGTGTGACAATAAATTGTCGCTTCGCTGGCATGATAGCTATCCGTCATTTCGGCATCCAAGACCGTAGAACGATACTCATAAATTCTTAACAACAGCCGCACTCGATGCGGCGGAACTTCAACTCTCCTAACGCGACCGTTATCATTAACCAAAAAACTTACATCTCCAGTGGCATCATTAAAATAAGTTCCATTACAATCAATCAAAGCATTATGAATATACCAATAATTTGGGCTCGGATAAGGTCCCGACCCTGGCGGCGTCACGATGCCAACCCGAATCCGAACGCCGCAAGAAGTAAACAACAATGCTAAAACAATAACTGCCAAAAACGCGGCTCTGCTCATCTGCCACCTCCTTTGCCTCGCCGAAGCCTTGGCGTAGGCGGGCTTTGCCTCGCCGATTTTTCAAAGAACCAAGCCTAATAATAACAACCCCAGCGCCAATTTTGCAAGTTTAACAGCGGCGAAGCGCTTCGCCCATCAAGGGTTGCGTTCACCCCCTCACTCAAAATGATATTGTTAGTTTTACCCACAAAAGCAACGTTGCAAAAAAAATACATAATAACACATAACAGCCGCCGTTATTTTGAGTGAGGGGGTGAACGCATGCACTTCGCGAGCGGTTGTAGTTGTATTTCTAAAAAATTTATATCTTTTGTTTGGCAATGGCAAAATTGGTACGGGGTTTATTGTTTGTAGCTAAATTCTCTTCGTGATTTTGACACTTGAGAATTTAGACAAACAATAAAAAAGCCCCTTGCTAAGCAGGGGGCTTGGGGTTCTGAAGTAATCTCCTAGCTTTCTCTAGCAGTTCAATCGCTCTTTTTAAATCGTTGTTGAGCGACGATTTTGCCGTTTCTTGCTGGTTGGCGATGACAAAATCTCGAGCAGCTTTTTGTAAAACGCCTTGCGGCACATTTGGCAATCCATTGCGCAGACAAAAGCTCAAAAGCATCTCTTCAACAAAAGCGATCTGTCGGTCAAGATATGGATCGGCCATTTTATCCACCTCCGTTTCTACGGAATTCCGCGATTTGCCGTCTGATCAGATAATAAGGAATTCTTGGCGCAGAGATAACCGCGTTCTTGCAAATCCGACTTCCTACTTCAATAGTTCCGCTCAAACCTACATAACGGCGCTCGGCGCGCAATTGTAATCTAGCCGAATCAATATGAATCTGCGCCCAATATGAAGTCCTTCTCCAAACAAGGCAGACATTAATAAACTCGCTGTTTGACTTATGATAAAAATCGGCGATTCTGGCGTCGTTCAATTCCAGAATTTTGCCGACACCGCGGAATCTGCTATCTTCGCTGCCTTCTTGAATCGAAAAACTCAAAGAAAAAACAAGAATAGCCGTGATTGCTTCCATTGCTTCCCCTTTCAAATTACTAGCTGTTAGTATAACAAAAATCGCCGCTTTACGCAAGGTGGCGATTTTTTGTTCAATATTTGGGACTTCGGGAATCCATTGGATTCCCGAAGTCCAATTAATCCGCGAGGTCCGCGCCTGCCTGCCGGCAGGCAGGTAAATCTGCGTTAGTCCGCGAGTTTCACGAAGTGAAACTATCTCAATACTCCTCCGACATTTGCGGCATAGCTGGCGATTTTTCTTCCTTTTTAGGAATGTCGGCGACAACCGCTTCGGTTATCAAAAGCAATGACGCCACGGAAACGGCGTTTTGCAACGCCGTCCGCGTAACTTTTGTCGGATCAACAATACCGGCTTTTATAAGATTCTCGTATTGTCCGGTCGCGGCATTAAATCCGTAGTCGTCTTTTCCGGCAAGAACTTTATTAAGAACTACCGCGCCGTCATTGCCGGCATTTTCAGCAATTTGCTGAAGAGGCGCCCGCAATCCTTCTAAAACAATTTTAGCGCCAACTATTTCCGGCAATTGGTCCTTGCTTAATTTTGCCATCAATTCTTCAACTGCCGCCGAAGCCCTTACAAAAGCCACGCCGCCGCCGGCTACAATTCCCTCCTCAATGGCCGCTTTTGTGGCGGAAACCGCGTCTTCAATCCGATGCTGTTTTTCTTTTTGCTCTACTTCAGTGGCCGCGCCGACTTTGATAACCGCCACGCCTCCCGAAAGCTTGCCAAGCCGCTCCTGCAATTTTTCTTTGTCAAAATCAGACTCAACTTTCGCCAATTGAGCTTTAATTTGATGAATTCGGGCGTCAATTTCTGTTTTAGATCCTTTGCCGCCGACAATGGTGGTAAAATCCTTATTAGCGATTACGCGATGAGCCTGACCCAAAACAGTCACATCAATTGATTCCAATTTTCTTCCCACGTCTTCCGAGATAAACTCGGCGCCGGTAACCGCTGCTATATCCTGCAGCATCTCTTTTCTTCTATCGCCGAATCCCGGAGATTTAACAGCCAAAACATTAAATATTCCGCGGAGTTTATTCACTACCAAGGTCGCTAAGGCCTCTCCCTCAACATCCTCGGCGATAATCACCAGTTCCTTTTTGCCGCTTTGCACCAACTTTTCCAAAAGCGGCAAGAGTTCATTGATAGCTGAAATCTTTTTATCGGTTACCAAAATATACGGCTCTTCCAAGACCGCTTCCATTCTTTCCGAGTTAGTTACCATATACGGAGAAATATACCCGCGGTCAAACTGCATTCCTTCAACGATTTCCTTTGAAAGGCCAAGAGTTTGAGATTGTTCAACCGTAACCACGCCGTCTTTGCCGACTTTATCAATTACTTCCGCGATCAAACTGCCGATGCCCTCATCACGGGCGGAAATAGTCGCGACTTGAGCAACTTCTTCCCTGCTGCTTATTTTTTTAGATAATTTTTTAAGACTTTCTAACGCCACTTCATAGGCGTTTTTCATTCCGTGATGGATTCTCACCGGATCGGTTCCGGAAGCGACATTTTTTAATCCTTCCCGCACAAAAACTTGGGCTAACAAAGTTGCCGTAGTGGTGCCGTCGCCGGCCACATCATTGGTCTTAGAAGCAACTTCCTTTACTAATTCCGCGCCGATATTTTCAACTTTATCCTCAAGCTCAATTTCTTTAGCAATGGTTACGCCGTCATGCGTGATTACCGGCGCGCCATAACTTTTTTCTAAAACTACTGCTCGCCCGCGCGGACCCAACGTAACTTTAACGGCGTTGGCAAGTTTATCAACGCCGCGCTTCAAAGCCATTCTTGCTTTTTCATTAAATAAAATTTGTTTTGCCATACTAATATATTTACTAATTTATGCTAATTATTACTGCGAATTCGCATATTATTCGCAAACATTCGCAAATAAATTCGCATATTACTCTATTATTGCCAAAATGTCATCTTCTTCCCCGACCAAATATTTTTTGCCGTCAACTTCGATTTCGTCGGGTCCGTATTTTTTAAATAAAACTTTATCGCCGACTTTCACGGACATAGAAATGTACGCCCCTTTTTCGTTAAACTTTCCCGGCCCGACGGCCACTACTTTCCCCTTGATGGGTTTTTCTTTTTCGGCCGTGTCCGGGAGGACAATCCCCGATTTCGTAGTTTTGCTCTCCTCAATCGGCTCTATAAAAATGTGATTTGAAAGCGGTTTAAAATTCATATACTTCACTAATATACAGATCTAGCGCCGATATACAAATATAACTAATCTTTTGCGTAATTCGTATATTGGTATATTCGTGCTTGATTCGTATATTGGTAAGGTTTTGGCAGTCTCGACCCTAGACTGCTAATAATTCTAAATTTAATAGGGGGCTTAACGCTTGTCAAGCCCCCCGCCGTTACTCGTCAGAGTAACTTTATATCAATTTTCCTGCGGAAGAATCTGTTTTTACGCCCACCGGTATCTATAACCTCTTCCAAAATCTTCTTTAATCTTGGCATGACATCTTCCATGATTTCGTGTTTTAGCACCAAAAGACATTTGATATTCGCATGCTTTGAATTATTACAAAAATGTCTGAAAGATTTGGGAGTAGACTTAATTTGTAAAACAAATACCGCTGGGTGCCCGTTAGGATCTCGGAAAACTATAACTAGATCAACCTTTTTTGATTCCAGCTTTCTAATTTTATCATTTGGGTGGCGGTAAGTTCTGGCGGCTTTTAAGATTAAATAACCCTTGTGCGACCAATTTCGACGTTGCAATTCTTGAACTGCCTCAAGAGCTTTGGCTTCAGATTTCAGACCTTCGCTGATGTCCAACCCTTCACCTAAAATTTAAAGGTACAAACTATATTTAGTTTAAACAATTTATTCCAATTCGTCCAGAGGATCTAGTACCAGTGGAATTCCAGTTCGTCATCATCATACTTAATTCTGGGTTTATACTGCCTTTCTTTTTCTAAACTTCGTTCGATTTTTCTGATTTGAATTGCCTTAAGAATTCTTTCCAGTTGATTGCCTAACCGTCCGCCAAGAATCTTTTCAAAAAAAAATTTTACGGCGCCCGACTCTTTATGAAGGTGACGTAAATCATCGCGATAATTGATGCCGACTCCCACCCAATCGCGGTTCGCCGCTAAAAAAGCATCAATTATTTCCGGCTTGCCTAAAATAGGAACCAGCTTTTGATAAAGATTTTTCCCATAGATATCATAAGGGGGCGATAACCGAAAAGAATTTTCCGTAACAAAATGGTTGAAGCAAAATCTGTCTTTTACTTTATTAAGTCGGTGATCAACCCACCAACCCGGCAAACTAAAAGTTAAAAAACAAAAGAATCTTGCCGTAAAAATCCGGCCAAAACGCGCGCCAACAATAACATCAAAATCCGATTCTGGCGTCGCGTTCCCCAGCGCCATTGACCCGGCTCCAAGGACAAACTCAATAAAAGGAATATATTGAAACGGCCAAGAACGCCGCAGGAATTTCTTCCATTTTTGGTCATACAAAACCTGCTGCCGTCTTTCTAGTATCGGTTCGCTAAACATGTTTTTGTTATTCGCTCATTCGTGCGAATGAGTCCATAACTGCTGGAGGCGACTTTATTCCTCAATCGTTGGTTGCTCCAAAACCTTTGGTTCAACTTCAACCGCTTCTCCTGTAATCCGCAAAACGTCCTTGTCAATTTTCCCCAATTCCTTATACGCATTATTGTACATACTAACAGTTGTGCCAAGATGAGCGCCGAGTTTTTTCATATAAGTTTCGTAACTGCCCAAATGCCTCCCTAATTCCTCTACGCGTTTTCTAATTTCTTTTGCCGATTCCTCAATCTGCATGGCCTTTAATCCTTGCAAAACCGTTTGAAGATAAGCCAAAAATGAAGTCGGGGAAACGATAATTACTTTTTTCTGGACAATAGCGTATTCAATCAAATCGCGAGTGTTGGCTTTTACCGCGCCGACTTTGTTGATTAACAAATCATAATAAACCGCCTCGGCTGGAATAAACATAAACGCAAAATCCATAGTCCCCTCTTCCGGCTTTATGTATTTTGATGTCTCGTCAATGCGATTCTTAAGATCATTTCTAAAAGCTTCTTCCAAGCGCTTGCGATCGGCTTCATCGTGGGTTTCCAAAATACGATTGTAATTTTCCAAACTGAATTTTGAATCAATCGGAATAACCTTGTCTTTTATAAAAATCGCCGCGTCAACAATCGTGCCGTCTTTAAAAGGATATTGCATTTGATACGAGTTCGGCGGCAAAACATTTTTTAAAACCGTTTCCAGATAATATTCTCCTAAAACGCCGCGCTGCTTTGGATTTTTTAAAATATCCTGCAAGCCCTTCAGCTGATCGGCAAAGTTGACGACCTGTTTATTGGTTTCGTCCAAACGGGTCAATCTTTCCGTGACATCCCGGACAATCTTAGCGCTTTCTCCGAACTGCTGACGAATCGCTTTAGTTGATTCCCCTAATTTGATGTCCAAAGTGCGAATAACCTCATTTATCTGATTCTGCAATAAAAGCAGGGCTTGGCTATCGGCTTTTTCAGACGTTCCTTTTTTTAAAAAAATAAACAACGCCGCGAATCCAGCGACGATAACAATAAATAAAATGACGAAAAGCGCGAAGTCCATGCGCTAATTATAAAAGAAATATGCTATAATACAAGAATGATCGAGGGTTTTACATTCGATGATGTCTTGATTATTCCGAAATATTCCGATATCCCTTCTCGGAAATTAATCAGTCTTAAAACAAAATTCTCGCGCCGCATTGAGCTTAATATCCCGATTGTCAGCGCGAATATGGACACCGTTACGGAATCTGAAATGGCTATTGCTATGGCGGTGGAAGGCGGTATCGGCATAATCCATCGCTTTATGCCGATAGAAAGACAAATGGAAGAAGTCCGCCGAGTAAAACGTGCGGAAAATATTTTAATCGCCGATCCTATTACAATCTTTAAAGACGCGACATTAGGCGAAGCCCTTGAAGTAATGCGCAAAAACCGCATTACCGGAATTTTGGTCTGCGACGCGAAAAACTATCTTGAGGGCATCCTCACTTCCCGGGATGTGCGTTTCAAAAAAGATTTGGATTTAAAAGTTAAAAACATAATGACGGCTCGCGCCAGATTGGTTACCGCGAAAAAAGGCGTATCCCTCAAAAGAGCGGTTCAAATTTTAGACGAGCATAAAATTGAAAAATTGCCGTTAGTGGATAAGCGCGGCCGTTTGGCCGGATTGATAACCGCTTCGGATTTTAAAAAAATCTCCCAGCATCAAAACGCGGCGAAAGACAAAAACGGGAGGTTTTTGGTTGGCGCGGCTATCGGCGTTAAAGACGGAGCCGAAAGAGCCGAGAAACTTGTCAAAGCCGGCGCAGACGCTTTAATAATAGACATCGCCCACGGACATCACAAAAGCGCCATTGATTTATTAAAAAACCTGAAACGTAAATTTAAAAAAACCGACATTATCGCCGGCAATGTGGCTACTCCTCAAGGAGTAACAGACTTGATAAAAGCCGGAGCGGACGCGGTCAAAGTTGGCATCGGACCGGGCGCGGCGTGTTCCACTAGAATTGTCGCCGGCGCGGGCATGCCGCAACTAACGGCGATAATGGAAGCTAAGAAAGTCGCGAAAGATATTCCGATTATCGCGGATGGCGGCATAAAAAATTCCGGAGACGCGGCCAAGGCTATCGCCGCCGGCGCCTCAACGATTATGGTTGGCAATCTTTTAGCGGGCACCAAAGAATCGCCCGGAGAATATTTTATTGAAAACGGCGCGGCGGTAAAAATCTATCGGGGGCTGGCGTCGCGCGACGCGTCATTAGACAGGCAATCCGTGGATAAAAATTCCGAAAGACAAGATCGGGAGCCGGAAGGGATAAGCACGAAAGTTGTTTATAAAGGCGAGGCGAAAAAAATAATTGGAGCGCTGATCGATGGCCTGCAGTCCGGAATGAGTTATGCCGGGGCGCGCGCCATCAAAGAATTCTGGCAAAAAGCCGAATTCGTCAAAATCACCGAAAACGGCAGCAAAGAAAGTCTGCCAAGGCCAAATCAGTAAAAATAAAAAGGCGCCCTCACCGCGCCTTTTTATTTTTTGTAATATTTATTATAGCATATTAAATCGCTTTTCAAAAGAAGTTATCCACAGGCCTTCGCCTCGCCGAAGCCCCGCTTAAAAAAAGGGGGGCGAAGGCGGGACGCCAGAACAATTCAATATTCGGGATTTCGGGAATCCAGAGGATTCCCGAAATCCGCTATCGATTCCCGAAATCCTTCCTCCTACATTAATCCCTTAGCGACAAGACCAACGGCTAGAATCCCGACAAAGTTTAAAACATAAGATAAAAGAATAAAGCGGCTGGTTCTGATTTTTGAAAGACCCATCATTGCTAGTCCGATTTCATCCGGCAGCGGCGAAGCTATAATTAAGGCGCCGATAAGGGGCAGCAGCCACCGGAAAATTTCAAGTCTCAAAAGATGAACCAATCTCTGAACCTTAGGCCTTTCAAAAAGCGCGACAAAATCATCGGTAATGCGATCTTTCGCGAATCTAAAAATGATCAGATCGCCCATTACCGAACCGATAGCTCCGATAAGCGCCGCTGAAAATACTGAATTCATTTGAGCCAATTCTCCCAACGCGACAGTCGCCGGACCGACTGTCAAAACTGAAGTAAAAAATAAACCGGCGATGAAGCTGCCAAAAAATCTAACGCTTTTTGATGTTCCCAGGATATTTTCAAAAATTCCAGTCTTTGCCAAAAAAATAGCCACACTGACACTGATAGCAAGAATTATCAAATTCTTTACTAGGTGACCTTTAAGCTCTTTCGAATTAGTCATAGCTGTCTCATTTTGCGGCCACCACGAAAAAAATCTCGTGAGATTAAAAAATCGGCAGCAAAGACAAAACAAACGATAAAATAATAAAAGAAATTACGATTATGCCGAAAATTTTCTTCATGTATTGCTATTTTCGTTATCAAGCTTATGTTTCTCTATCAGTATAGGATAAATGTCCAAAAGCGCGAATAACAAACTCAATATAAGCGGACCGAGTAAAAATCCGGTTACGCCGAAAAAGCCAATGCCGCCCAAAACCGAAAAAAGTATAAGAAGCGGATGGATGTGAATGCCTCGCTCAATCAATTTTGGACGCAATAAATTATCAATAAGGCCGACAATCAACGCTCCCCAAAGTAAAATTCCCAAACCAAAAATAGGGCCGCTGGCAATAAAAAGATAGATGGCGGCCGGCAAAATAATGACCCCCGCGCCAATCGCCGGAATAAGCGATGCGACTACCGCCACCATTCCCCAAAGAGCCGGACTGGGAACGGCAAAAATGGCAAGTCCAACGCCGGTTAATATGCCCTGCGCTAAAGCCACCAATAGACTTCCTTTAATGACTGAATTTACCGCCGCTCGCAGCTTATCGAAAATATCCCGATCATAGCTGTCGCTCAAAGGACTGAATTTTATCAAAGCTTCTTTAAGTTTGGGGCCGTCTTTCAAAAGATAATAAAATGCCAGAGCGGCCAAAAAAATGCCGATGATGCCCTGGGAAACTTTTGAAAAAATCGGGCCTAAATTGTTGAACAAGAAAGATAAAATTTGCCGCGCGTATTGAGAAAAATTTTCTGAAATGTTCGGAATGACATTCGGAAATTTCTCTTGTAATGCCGTAAAAACCGTTGATAAATAAAAGATTTGTCCGTTTCCTGCCGCTTGCGCGTATATCTGCTTAACTTCTTGAAAAGCTAAATAGCCGAAAAAGACCAACGGAACTATGACAACGGCTATAACGATAACCGTTGTTAAAAACGCGGCCAGACCGGCTCGATTTTTCAACCGTTCTAAAATTTTGTCATAAAGCGGGTGAAAAACCACCGCGAAGGCCGCGGCAAAAACAAGAACATTAAAATAAGGCCGAAAAACTAAAAAACTAAGCCAGAGCAGCCCGAAAAGCAAAATCAGAAAAAAATAAAGTTGAGATTTAAGATGATTCATAAGCGGCGCTCAAGGCGCGGTTATAGACGCGGACTTCATCAATGGGGCCAGAGAATTAATTTTGTCTATTGATTACTTTTTCTAATTTCAAGACCTTCTTTTCTAGTAGAGCGAATTCTTCACGGCCTACTTTTTCTTTCAATTCGTTCCGGATAATTCTCAGCTCATCAAAAACAACTTCAAATTTATAATCAACTTCCTTTCTGAAATCATCAACTTTTCCGTCCACTCTATCTATTTTCTTATCTGAAACTTGGCGCCCCTCTACAAGCAAATCTAATTTCGAATCCATGTTTTCCAAAATCACACCAAAGTACCTTTCTTCTATTTTTTTATCTTTGCTTTGCTTGGTCATTTAATTAATATAGCACACCTACCCTACAAGCGCTATTAAGGTGTTCTTTACAAAATCTCGCCTCGTAAACTCGTAAATACATCCTTACATTCTCAAGTTTGTAAGGATGTTATTGTGTTATCGTTTGGCGGAATTATATAATTCCAGAATCTCGGCGGCGCTCAAAGCGCGATTACAAAGACGGTTCTTCTGGCGGAAGCTCGGAATCAATATTTGGACTTCCGATGTCCTGTGAATTCGCGTCAATATTTGGGACATCGGAAGTCCCCAAATTATCGCCCGCGTACGGGTCAAAAACAATTACTTCTCTCGTGGCGGCAGCGGTGTTCCCGGCTTGGTCGGTGGCGGTATAAGTAATAGTGTGGGTAGCGGGGATGCTGGTGTCAATTCCTTGTGGTGAGCCTGCCGAACCATCTGGGGGTTCGCGGCCATCATTTGGGGTCGAAACACCATCCACTTGGTAATAAATACTTAGATTATCATTGACATTGCCTGCCCCATCGGAATCGGTTACAGTCGCGCCGAGATCAACATAGCTTGAACCTACTTCAATTTGGGTTGGGTTGTCGCCGTTAATGATGATGGTGGGGGCAATTGTATCAATATTTTCGACATCCGATATCTGTCCGCCTTCGGCGGATCCGCTTTCGGCGGGAGAATCATCAATATTTGAGATATCGGATGTCGGGGAGACATCGGAAGTCCCGACATTCGATGTCCCGCATTCGCCCGGCGTGGAAACAGGCGCGCCACCTATGATTTCCAAACAATAAGGTTCGCCAGTGGATTTATCATACAAAGTGATGCCGGTTGGTTTTTCGGGACTGCCAATTTTCAATTTCTCCACCACCAATTCCTTGATTTTCACAAAAGCATTTTCCAGCCAGTTAGCTACTATATCAATAACTTGGGCCAATAAACCAGAAGAATCTGCCGCTAAGTCTTCTTGGTCTCCAAGTTCAACGGGCATCCAGTAACTTAGGTTAATGAAGACTAAAATCTTGCCAATATTTTGGACATCGGAAGTCCCCGAATTGCCGTCAATATTTTGGACTTCCGATGTCCCCAAATTGTAATTCTCTAACGCGTAGCCGATGATCCTTCCCGCCTTAGTGGCTTTCATGCCAATTCCCGATTCGGAAGAAACTGTAATCGGATCGCCGATTTTTATTTCACCGCCTTCAAGATTGACTTTAAGCGGAACACGCCCCACAAGCGCAATCGGAATCTCATCGGGGTCCAAATCATCAAGCACGGTCGTGCCAACGCCAAGCGATATTGAGTTCTTCCGTTGCCCAATCAAAGAACCGGGCGATGAAGAAAATACGCCAAGAATATTGGAATTGTTTTTATCAGCGCGAACAAGTTTGCCGGTCGCGGGGTTTAACGAAAGCAAGTCGCCTTTTTCCATAAAATCGGCAGGGTCGCGATGATATACTTCAGCGTAGTCAGCAGTACATCCGCCGCCGGCGGCGGCATCGCTGCAATTGCCGCTGAAAACGCCGTTCCCATTCGCATACACCGTAAACCGGGCATTATCAAGTGAATCGTATACGATAAAGGCGCTGTTCGTATCATTTGTCGTTCCAAGTTGCGCAATTACATACGGAGTTGTGCCAACTGCTCTTAATATCACCCCTGTCGACCCAAAACCAGGATTTACCTGTATTACTCCTTGTTGGCCAGCCGCGATAAACCCGCTGGTTGAGGACGCGAGAAAATCGCCTCCCACTGAAAATGTGACTTTCGGACTTGACGTCCCAATGCCGATTCGGCCATTTTCATTAACTCCCCCAATATAGAAAGCGGGAGTAGAACTGCCTTGATTAGATACTACGAAGGCAGGATTGGTCGTATCCATTTCGACAGAGAGCCGGCCCCATGGAGTAGTAGTACTAATTCCGACATTACTGCCAAAATACGTCGTCGTAGAAACACTGAATCCTACTCCACCCGCTACTAAATTAACTTGATCAGGAGAAGAAGAAGCGATGTGGACTTTGCCGCCATAAGGATTGAGCCACAATTCGCCGGTGGTGGTGGCTCCGTGAAGAATTAGTTTGCCATCGGAGGCATTTGACGCAATCGGTCCGGCAAAAGTGGAAGTGGCAGTGGTGGTAGCTACTAATGAAGGTAAGGTAACCGAATTGTATAAAGTAGTGGGTCCATTGATGACTGCTGAACCGGCAACTGAAAGCAAAGTGCCAGGAGAAGTAGTGCCGATGCCGACGTTGCCGCTTGTATCAATAGTCATATCTGCGGCGTTTCCACTCCCTAAATATAAATAACCTTCAGAGCGTAAACCAACCGAATCAGCAGTTTCATTAGTAAAAATCGTCGCAGTTCCTCCAGTTGGTTTGCCTACACCGAAGTAACCCCTAGCTGTTCCGGGGCTAGCACCGCTTGCTAAAGTCATATACCAACCGAGTGTGTTTCCTACTTGATCATTATTTATTCGCATAACCGTGTAACCCGCGGCCCCAGTTCCTTGCACATCCAAAATCGCTTGAGGGTCTGTCGTCCCAATGCCAACACTGCCAGCATTGTTAATTACCATTTTGGTCGTGACTGCATTAAATCCCGTGCCGAAAGCAAGTCCCGTAGCACCAGTACCAAAAGTATAAGCTCTAATATCGGCCGTTTCCTGAGTTCCGCCTTGATATTTAAATACAATCCTCCCCCCACTTCCTACAGTAGCTCCAATATAATCCGATTGCAGCGTCAAAATATTCTGACCACTTGTATTCGCCGTAGTTGTATCTTTAATGTCCAAGAGGGTCCCCGGGTTTGCCGTCCCGATGCCGACGTTGCCGCCATCTTTAACCACAAAAACTGTTGAACCGCCATCTTGAAGCGTAAGCAAGTCCCCAGTTGAAGTTTGATTTAAAAGAAAAGCAGGTGCTGTTCCGTTTGCAGATACGGAAAGTAGCCCGCCGGGGGAAGTCGTCCCTATCCCCACATTAGCGCCAAAATACGTCGTTGTGGAAACGCTGAAACCTACGCCGCTGGCGAGAAGATTGGCTGATGGGGTTGAGCTGGCTACATGAACTTTTCCTCCATACGGATTCAGCCACAATTCGCCGGTGGTGGTGGCGCCGTGGATTATCAATCTTCCATCACTCGCGTTTGAAGCAATCGGTCCCGCGAAAGTGGAAGTGGCGGAAGTTGTGGCTACCAAACTAGAAAGAGTCAGGGTGTTGTAAGTAGTAAGAGGCCCATTGATAACCGCTGATCCTTGGACAGCTAAAGTAGTGCCAGGAGTTGATGTCCCAATACCGACGTTGCCGGCAGTAGTTACTACAAAATCTGTTCTACTAGTATTATTTCTAATCTCTAATCCCCAAATAGAGTTAGAGTTGGCAGCTGTGTTAATTAAAAGTCCCCAGGGATTTGTTGCGTTCAAGTTTGTTAATCTGGCCGCCCAATTACTGGCGCCTGTCGTACCCGTCACGACATCTAATTGCGCGGTGGGGGGATCTACGCCAATCCCGAACTCCCCATCAGTATCTAAAACCATTTTAGTCGCGTTATTCTGATAAAATTCTACTTTATGATTAGTAACTGACCCGAGTATTACTCCTCCGCTGTACGCGGTCATTCTAGCCTCTACATTATTTGTAGAATCTCGAATAAACAAATCAGATTCGCCGTTAAATGTTATATAAACTTTCTGCCCCACGAACCCAAAAGCAGGAGCATCAGATCCGTTGCCGATGTGAAGCACATCTTGAGGGTTACTTGTGCCTATCCCGACGTAGCCGCTGGCATCAATTACAAATGGGCTAGTATCTAATGCCGAATCAGTTACATAAAGACTGTAACCACTGCCTGTGTTTTCAACAGAAAGAAGACCGGAGGCCGGGGATGTCGTCCCTATTCCGACATTCCCTCCAAAATACGTCGTAGTAGAAACGCTGAATCCTGCTCCACCCGCTACTAAATTAACTTGATCAGGAGAAGAAGAAGCGATGTGGACTTTGCCGCCGTATGGATTGAGCCAAAGTTCGCCGGTGGTGGTGGCGGCGTTGATAATCAAACGGCCTAGAGCACTGCCGACATTGCCGGTGGGATCAAAAGCGGCGATAACAGGCAAGGTGGAAGTGGCGCTTGAAGAGGTGGCGGTGAATTGTTGAGCAACTACACCAGTAGAACCAACTACGGAGAGTCGGGCATAGGGAGAAGTAGTGCCGATGCCGACATTGCCAGCGGCGCTAACCAATAATTGCGGGGTAGAAGTACCAAAATCAGAAACTACGAAAATTGGTGTTTGATTATTAGTCTGAACACTTGACTCAATTGAGAACAATCCCCAGGGAGTAGAAGTGCCGAAACCGACACGGCTTGAAGTGGCTACAATAGTGGAGCCGCCGACTCGGAAATTGCCATAAACATCCAAATCAAATTGGGGGTCATCAGTGCCGATACCCACTCGGTTGTTTCGGCTTAGCGTCAAAGAATTGCCGAGGGTCATTCCCGTGCCGCTTTTGGCGATGGCTATGGAATCAGTATTGTATTCCCAGACTTCGGCGTTGCCGGCAGTCCAACCTAACCCCGCGTAAAGCTTGCCATTATAGGTAGTCATTGAATATGCGCGTTCATAAGTCGCGTCAGCCCAGGAAGAATTGACGGCGTCGCCGCCTACCTTGGTCCAGGCAGAACCGTTGTATTCCCAGACTTCGGCGTCGCCAGCGGTTTCACCTAACCCCGCGTAAAGCTTGCCATTGTGGGTAGTCATAGGATATACAATTTCATAAGTCGCGTCAGCCCAGGAAGAATTGACGGCGTCGCCGCCTATCTTGGTCCAAACTGTGGTAGAAGCAGAATCATATTCCCAAACTTCGGCCTCGCCGGCACCACTTGCTAACCCCGCGTAGAGTCTGCCATTATAGGTAGTCATAGAATGTACATATTCATAAGTCGCGTCAGCCCAAGAGGAATTGACGGCGTCGCCGCCAATTTTAGACCAGCTGGAGCCGTTGTATTCCCAGACTTCGGCGGCGCCGGCGCTAGTTCCTAACCCCGCGTAGAGTCTGCCATTGTAGGTAGTCATAGAATATACAGTTCCATAAGTAGCGTCTGCCCAGGAGGAGTTGACAGCATCGCCGCCGACTTGGGTCCAAGCAGAACCATTGTATTCCCAAACTTCGGCTTCGCCAGTACTATAACCTAGACCCGCGTAAAGCTTGCCATTGTAGGTAGTCATAGAATATACATATTCATAAGTCGTGCCCCAGGAAGAATTGACGGCGTCGCCGCCAATCTGGGTCCAGGTTGAGCCATTGTATTCCCAGACCTCGGCACCGCTAGAACCTAGGCCCGCGTAAAGCTTGCCATTGTAAGTGGTCATAGAAAAAACATCAGCCGCGGCGGCCCACGAGGAATTGACGGCGTCGCCACCTACCTTGGTCCAAACGGTGGTAGAAGCAGAATTATACTCCCAGACCTCGCCCTGGCCGGCACCATAACCTAGCCCCGCGTAAAGCTTGCCATTGTAGGTAGTCATAGTAGATACATATCCATAAGTCGCGTCCCAAGAAGAATTGACGGCATCGCCGCCTCGCTTAGTCCAATAAACTGATGTAGTGGCGGATAGCGAGATGGCGGGTACTTGCGTAGTATTGTGGACAGCCAAAGTATATGTAGGCGAGGTAGTGCCAATGCCGACAAAGCCGCCAGTAGGGTTGAGCAAGAGATTGTTGGCGCCGCTAGCTTTGACAGTAAGGTTACCGGAAAGACTTTGAAGGCCGTTGGTGTCCAAGTAAGTAGAACCGACTCCTGTTTGAAGGGCGCCTCTGACAATCAAATTATTTTCAATCGTGGAAGTTCCGGCGCCGCCAACATAGAGTCTTCCGGCAGTGGCTAATCTTTCAGCAGGAGTGGAAGTACCTACTCCTAGGGCTCCTAGTAAAGTGGTGGTGGCAGTAGTTGAAGTGGCGGTATAAACCTCGGCAACCACGCCACTGGCGCCGACTACTGACAGGGCGGCATAAGGGGTGGTCGTGCCGATGCCGACGAGACCGGCATCTGTAATTCTCATCATTTCTACGAAACCAGTTCCTCCATCAATGTCGGTTATACCTCCACCAATGCGCAAATCTTCCCCGGCTGACCAAATAATAGCCGGGGCATTTGATATGCCAGAGGCTCCCGACCATAAAGCAACGAATGCCCCTGTATCCCCAGCACTATCGCTTGCTGATATTACAGTCGCCGACGTGGTGTTGCCGCTAGCAACATGAAGTTTCGAAGCAGGATTACTCACTCCGATGCCGACATTGCCACCAGACAAAATAGTCATACGCTCACTGCTGGCGTCTACAATCGCTAAGCGATTATTAGGAGTATCGTAAGTTCCTCGACCACTAATATACCACTGATCTGAACCCGCATTTGAAAATGATACGGCAGCGATTTTACCTGACGGTGCATTAATATCAAGAAAGGTATGCTCCCCACTATTCGAAAGACCCAACTTTGATACAACTCCATAAGCACTGCCGGGATTTGCCGTCCCAACACCAACATTGCCAGCCGCATCCACTATAAAACTTGTTGCCGTTGAAGACCCCACGACAAATCCCACATTCCCAGCGGTGTGTTCAACGGAAAGCAAGCCGAAAGGAGTAGAGGTTCCCACTCCGACTTTGTTGCCTCCGGTTTTTTGCAAAATTAAATTACCGGTGAGATTAGTTAAACTGTTGGTATCCAAATAAAGCGACCCTGTCCCGACTTGCAAAGCATTTCTCACCAAAAGATTATTTTCAATCGTGGAAGTCCCAGTGCCGCCGACATAGAGTCTTCCGGCAGTGGCTAATCTTTCCGCAGGAGTGGAAGTGCCGACTCCTAGGGCTCCTAATAAAGTGGTGGTAGCAGTAGTGGAAGTGGCGGTATAAACCTCGGCCACTACGCCGCTAGCGCCAACTACCGATAGTTTGGCATAGGGAGAAGTGGTGCCGATGCCAAGATTGCCAGCATTTGTAATCCGGAATCTTTCGGTATATGTGGAAAGAGCGTCATTGAGTGCGCCAAAAGCTAAATCTCCGGCTGAAGAAGAAGCGTAGAAATGTTTGAGGTTAGCGCCACCGCTATAGTCGGTCAGAACTAATTGAGGTGAACTTGTTGAAGTAATATGCAGTTTGGCGGCAGTTGGCGTAGAAGTGCCGATACCGACGGTATCTGATTGAAGAGTAAGGCGGATAGCCGTACCGTCGTCGGTCCAGCCGGCAGCCGTAGCTAGGTCGACGGTAGTCCAAGTAAGAGTGCCCGCTCCATTGGTTTGTAAAAATTGACTGCTGGCGCCATCAGCGGAAGGCCAAAGATACCGAATATTATTGAAAGTAGTGGTGGGGCCGGCTACATATAAATCGCCGCTAAGGGCTAATTGCGCGGAAGGCGAAGTAGTGCCTAAACCGACTCTGCCTAAACCGCTAACTAAAAGATGCGGCGTGGAAGTTCCTTGATCCGAAACAACAAAGACCGGAGCGTTGCCATCTTGTTCAATGGAAAATTTTCCCCAGGGAGTGGATGAGCCGACACCGACAAGGCCGCTATTGAGCATTAAACTGGCTCCGCCCGCGGATTGAAGAGAAAAATCGCCGCTTAGACTTTGTAATGTGCTGGCGGTGAGAATGGCCGTACCGGCTCCGATTTGGAAATTGCCTCTGACAATCAAATTATTCTCAATCGTGGAAGTGCCTGTTCCGCCGACATAAAGTCTTCCGGCAGTGGCTAATCTTTCCGCAGGAGTGGAAGTGCCGACTCCTAGGGCTCCTAATAAAGTGGTGGTAGC
>Ga0209541_10002210_pt1 | contig 37139 bp, 38 predicted proteins | sample RifCSPlowO2_01_FD_184027 | JGI IMG/M metagenome (GOLD analysis project Ga0209541, IMG submission 184027) | Groundwater microbial communities from Rifle, Colorado - Rifle CSP2_plank lowO2_0.1 (SPAdes) (version 2) | ecosystem: Environmental > Aquatic > Deep subsurface > Groundwater | place...
GAAAGAAGGAATCACTTATGATATTATTAAAGACTACTGGGATAAGGTGTGTAAAAATGTATAATTCTAATGTCGCATTTTTGAGATGTTATAGAACACATTTCTTCACAGTCTCCTTCAAAGAAGATAGCCTCATCACAATTCCCAACAAACTCAGTGAATGTGCCACAATATAAAGTTGGCACCTATTGGGTTTCACAGTACGAGTCTTCAGGAAGCAAACCGCAGAAGTTTTTAACATACGTTGCCGGTGAAACAGTATACAAGGATACGCCTGTTTATGATGTAAGATTAGTCCCTTTTGATTTAAGTGGCAGCGGCAAATTCTATTTGACTAAAGATAATCTAAAAATAGTGTACGTTGAATCTAAAGGGAGTAGTGTGGTATGGGAAATGGATTTTCTCAATTTCCCTCTTTTTGTTGGCAAAAAATGGACGTCTGTATGGAATGTTCAGGAATCTCCAAATAGCAAGATTGGAAGTTATGATGCATCTTTTGAAGTAATCGGTTATGAAAAATTTGATTATGGCAATGCTCCAATTAAAGATGCGTTTGAAATAAAAGTAAAGATAACTTCCAAAATAGAGAATTCTATTGAAAAACAACCAACTTACGAAACCACCTACTTTTATGTCCCATCTTCTAATGATTTCCCAGGCAGCAATGTGGTGCTGGATATGAACCCATTATTCTCTACTGATACCTCATCATGGAAATTAGTTAATTATGGTGTTTTAAGTATCCCCTTTAAAGATGAAAATGGGAATGGGATTCCAGACTTTTTGGAAGAGAAAAAATTTTTGCCTGATACATGCACATTACAACCAGGATTAGGATGTGTTGATTTTAAGGTAAGCGTGTCCAGTATTAATATAACAATAGTAAATAATTTGGGTATACCTATATCAAACATTAAACTTCAAGCTGAAAACTGCTTAGGAATTGGACAAAGAAATTCCCCTGCTGTTTTATTGACATACTTAGATAATGGACAAAAGAAAGGATTTGGGATAGAATGTAATCCCAAATTACAAGGAGACAGATATGAAGGAAAAATAAATTTTAGTTATAAAAATGTAAATACTGGCCTGCTTCATATAAACAAAGGATTATTAAGTGCCAAGATTGAGAAGGAAGAATCAAAATGCACAGATTCTGACGGACTGGATTATTATATAAAAGGAGATGTAACAGTTTGCTCGTATAGTTCTAACTCTGGAAGTTGTGGGCTGATGGTAGATAAATGTGAGGGAACCTCATCAGTACTTACTGAAAATTATTGTGATGGTAACAATGCGAAAACTATGAATACTGTTTGTCTAAACGGTTGCAAGGATGGTGCTTGCATTAAAGAAGCCTCAAAACTCACCGCTTCTATTAACAAACCCTATCTTGTAAATAAGCCATTCACCATTTCAGCTTGGGCAAAGAATGATGCTGGTTTAATAACATCAGTTGATTGGGATATTGCAGATTGCAGTTATGCTGTAAGTGCTTCAACGCCAAGCGCAAAGAAAATGTCAAGCATATCTTCTTATGTAACTGCTTCAGTTGATGTTCAATGCTCAACATTTGGATTGAAAACATTCTCTGTTAAATTTGCAGATGATAAAGGCAATTCAAAGAAGGATTATGTGAATATATATGTAAGCAGTCCAGATGAGGCAATTGAAGAAACACCTGAAGTTGGCACGACTAAGGTAGAATCCCCATCAAAATCAAGCACTGCAACTCAACAATCATCAGGAAATAAAAAACTCAAGAATACGAATAAGCAGAAGAACACAGGCAGTTGTCAAAATTCCTGCGGAGGCAAAACCAAAGATGGTATTTGCTATTGCGATACTACAAGCGTATCATCTCAAGGTGATTACTGCATGGATATATTGGCTTATTGCCCAAATCTAGAAAGTTCTGTAAATGCCAAGTTTTGGGAGTCAAATTAGTTAAATATTTAAGCATACTTCATTCTATTGTTATTGATCATTACCTTTATGAAGCAAGATTCAAAGAAAAAAGACGAAATGGATTATGAATATGAGATTTATGTAGATGATAAACTTATTTGGCATGGCTTAAATCCCGAGAAGGTATATGAAAAAATAGTGAAAAGCAACCCTAAAAAAAAAGTGTCTATTGCGTGGAAGCCAAAAGAGGGGATTCTAATTGCCTTCATTTAGGTATAAAGAAGAAAAAAGCTCTTTGTTTGGAACTATAAAAAAACCTTTAATTGAATTAGAGATATACTCCAAAAGACTACAAAAATGGATATTATTTAAAAGAATATTAGCAGATACGGGGGCTGATATTTGTTTACTGCCACGATATATGGGTAGTTTATTGGTGGAAGATGCAACAACAGGAGTACATAAAAGGATTAGGGGGATTGTGCCAAATACTTTTCTCAATGGTTTTATCCACAATTTAATCATAAAAATAGCGAATAAAGAATTTACTGCTCCGATATTTATAGCAGATTCAGAAGATGTAACCCCAATATTTGGCAGAACACAAGCATTAGACTTATTTAAAGCCTATTTTGACGGTGATATCGTAAGTTTTGAGGAGAAATAAACTATATTTTTCGAGACCGTAATAATTTTTGCTGAAACTCATTTTTGATTTTCATCCATCTTCATAAATGTTTTGTCATACGCTCGCCAAAATACACGCCAAGCTGGTTTACCATTTGGCTCCAGTCCCTGACAGTCTGCCGCTTTTCCTGAAAATCCATCACAACAAGGTAAAGCAGCTTGAACAAAGAGTCATCCGTTGGAAAAGAGCTTTTGTTCTTTGTTGCCTTTCTTATTACCCTATTAAACCATTCAATAGGGTTGGTGGTATAAATAATCTTCCTCATCTCATCCGGATACCTGAAAAACGCCGATAGAGATTTCCAGTTATTGTGCCAGCCCTTCCACCGCATAAGCGTACTTGCCGCCCCATATTGACTCAAATTTGTCAAGGGCTTCAAGCCCTGCTTCCTCATTCGGAGCAGTGTAGATAAGCTTCATGTCGGCGCAGAACCTCTTTCTGTCTTTCCACCCTACAAACTTGCAGCTGTTCCTTATCTGGTGGACAATGCACCTTTGGATTTCCGTCTGCGGAAATACTGACTCAATGGCCTGCTCAAAGCCGATGAGGCCATCGATAGAAGCTATAAGGATGTCCTTTACGCCTCTGTTTTTTATACTAACAAGCGCAGACATCCAGAACTTTGCTGATTCTGCCTCACCTATCCAGAATGACATATGCTGTTTTCTTTACAATCTGCCCCTCTTGATTCACATTAACCGGCAGTATCTTGTCTGTTATGCTGCTGACCATATCAGCAGAAATGTCTACGCCGTATATCTTGCGCATATGCGCATTAATGTCTCTTGTGGACATTCCTTTGGCGTACATTGAGATTATCATATCCTCAACCGAAGTGGACAGGACTCTCTCATGTTTCTTTACAACAACAGGCTCAGCACAACAAGAAGCTTATAATAAGGGAAAAGATATCATTACCGGCGTGGATTTAAATGGAAACCAATGCATGGATTGGAGTGAATATGTAGCTTACTTTACTACAACAAAAATATCAACAACACCAGCAACATCAACAAACAAAATAATATCTCCAGGCTCTGGTCCGGCTACTTCAAGCCAATCACAATCTCAAGGCAGCATATGCCAAAACAAATGCGGTCAGACAGGGCTTAAAGGCAAGGATGGCAAGACGTGCCACTGTGATAAGCAATGTGTTGCATATAATGACTGCTGTGATTCTGTTGAGATAACAAAGAAGGTTTGCGGGTATTAAAAGTAAAAAGTAGTTTCAATTAATCTCAATAATTTCTTAAAAAGCAGATAATTATTTAAACTTAAATAATAACTTAATTGATAGGTGATAATACATGACAAAAAAATTTAATGTGATTGTAGAAGAAGGAGAAGATGGCTATTTGATTTCTGAGGTAGTTGAACTTCCGGGTTGCCATACACAAGCTAAAACATATGATGAATTAATTAAAAGAACAAAAGAGGCTATCTCTTTATACTTAAGTGTTAAGAAAGTGGAACCAAGTAACAAATTCTTAAGTTTGCAACAAATAGAGGTCTAGAATGGCCAAATTGCCTTTAATGACTGCAGCCGAAGTGGTAAAAGTCCTCAAAAAATTAGGTTTTGAGTTTAAAAGACAGCAAGGCAGCCATATGTTCTTTGAACATCCGGATGGCAGGATAACTATAATACCCAACCACCCTACTGAGGATTTAGATAGGGGACTTCTAAATAAAATAATTAAACATGATTTACAAATAAGTAGAGAAGAGTTTATGGGATTTATTAAATAAAACGGAGGATATGTTTTTACTTTTTTACCACTCTTTTCTTAATTTGTAATATATAAACCTTTCTAATTATTTATAATTTTCAAATAGTAAATTATATAAACAAGTAATCAGAGTGTTCTCTTATGCAAAAGAGTCGTGCATATGACTTAAGTATTATTCTATTTCTGGTAATCTTATTGCTTTTGCCATTTGCTTTTGCCGACATATCAATAAAGACAGACCAAAATACCTACAATCTTGGAAACTCGCTTAAGGTTTCTGCTTCTATACTTCAGGCCAACAATTTTGAAGGATTGTTTAAAATGACCTTGTCATGCGACAGCTATAATCTGCCTTATTTCTTAACGCCTGTTAGTCTAGAAGCAAATTACAGAAGCGCTGTAACTGTGCCAGACTTAAAAATCACCCCTTTAATGCTCGGGAACTGCACTATTATAGGTGATTTAGCCACAAACGACAACCTTATTGCAGAAGAAAAAGAGTCAAGCAATTTTGAAGTGACAGACCAATTGGCAGTGCTTCCAGTGAAAGCCAAGATTACGTCATTGCCAGCCGACATTGTGCCAATAGTTGGCGTGGTCAACGAAGCTTTCGGCAGCAATGTTTTAAACGCCGCATCCAAAATTGTTTTGGACAACAGCTCTTATGATGCTGATGTCATTGATGGAAACTTTAATGCTACTATCAAAATTCCAAAAAATATAGCGTCTGGAAGGCACGAAATAGGCATAGCTGTTTCCGACTTAAAGGGAAACGCAGGCAGCGCTTTGATAGAACTTGATATTACTGCAGTGCCCACCTACATCAAGACGGATTTAAGCGGGCATGCTCTTCTGCCTGGCTCTAAGCTTTTAATAACCTCTTCTTTGTATGATCAAGCTAATGACTTAATAAATGTGTCATTGTATCTAGAATTAAAATTAGCTGACGGCACTACAGTTTTTACAAAAACCGCAAACAGCAACGAGCAGATAGAGCACGAATTCAGCCAATATGCTCCGCCAGGGAAATACCTGTTAAAAAGCACGTATAAAAGCCTGTTCACTGAGGATTTTATTAACATAAGCGAGGTAAAGGATATACACATCAAATATGAAAACGAGACTGTTTTAATACAAAATATTGGAAACATAAACTTTGTTGACGAGCTGACATTTATTCTTGAGAGCCAGCTTAAAAAATATCCTATAACAAAGAGCATTATGGTAGAGCCTGGCAAGAGCTTGTCTATTGATCTCTCAAAAGAAGTGCCGCTGGGCATTTATAACATCAAAGTGCCAATCAAGGAGGCAATGCAGAATATAGCGGCCTCTGCGCAGGAAGGCATCAGCAGCCTGCTGCCAGGAAATGAAAGCCTGCTGGCCAATGATGTGACAATCCATGACAACAGGCCAGTATACAAAAAGATTGCCAGCGGCATATCATCAATAAGCGGAGCGCTGACTGGAGCAGAAGGCTTGCTTACAAAGAATCCTATTTTGGCACCTCTCACTTTAATTATAATCTTAGGAGTTATAATATTCCATTATGGAAGAAAGCCGATAACAAATTTCTTCAAAAAAAAGAAAGAGGATAAGTAAGAAAAAATAATCTTCAATTATTTTTTCAAAATTAAAATGAAAAAATTGGTGGCATTGATTATTGTTCTAGCTATGGTGCTGCCTTCTTCGTATTCTTTATCCATCAAGGATATAATTGCAAAATACAATTTTTTTGTGTCCACGAGCCAGATGGATTTAACAGAATACAAAGACTTTATAGCAGACAAAAACAAAGACGGCATAAATGATACGCTGGTTTTTGAATTAGGCACAAGCAGCATAAAAGGCAATTTTATTTTTGCCATAAGCGTGTTTGGCAAAAACGAGATTATAACTAATGAAACAAGCATTGCCTTAAATCAAGGAAATAATAAAGTTAATATAACTTACGGGCTTATTTTTTTGCCGCAGGGGAGGTTCAACTATTCCATAAAAATCTACAATTCATCCTACTCTCTTAAGTATAGCAAAGACGGCATACCCAGCCAAAGCTATTTAGGCTATGATGAAGATTTTAGAGTAGCAGGTGTGAAAGATTCAAAGCGCGGCAATAAGCTAGAGATAAACCTGACAATAAACTCGACTTTAAGCGGAGTATTTGAGTCCACGCTGTTTTTATCTTACAATGGCTCAGTCATAGCTGTCAAGGAGAACAAGTCAATTGTGCTTTCAACCCAAGACTTAATATTTGAATTGTATAATGATACGATAAAAAAGACACACTACTCTGGAAATTTTACAGTTGTTTCTTTGAAAATTGGAAAGAGGCTGATAGCAATAAACCGCACAACTTCCTTTTACGATTTTAGTGATTTTGCTTCTAAGCCGTATATTTACAATGTCACAAGCAGGGCAATTGACATCAATAACAACAGCAAATATGACGCGCTGCAAATAAGCATCAGCTCTCAAATCATAGATGATGGCAATTACACTATTTCAATATCACTGTATGACTTGTTTGACAATATTTTGGAAATAAAGAATGAAACCTACTTTTTGAGAAATGGCCAAAATACAATGCAGCTTGCCATTAACGGCTCAATGATATACGGCAAGAGGCTGAGCGGGCCTTTTGCCATAAGATACGCGGGCATTTTTGAAGGAGGAGCTTTAGTGGACGCTGTCACTAACGGCCACACAACTGAAGCTTACAATTTTAATGATTTTGAAAATGCAAATCTTCCGGATTTGGCTGTTAATATTTCAATATCTGATCAGCATCATTATGGAATAAGCAATGCCGCTATAAATTTTACTTTCAAGAATGTCGGAAGCAAGCCTGCTTTCAATGTATTAACAGAAATATTTGATAATAAAACTTTTTTTATGGCCAATAAGTCAGATATTTTAGGAGTTAATTCTGAAATACGCTATCAGCTTAACTTTACAAATATATCTGATTTTGATATTAGTTTTGCTGTAGATTCACAAGATTTTGTTGATGAGCTGAATGAAAGCAACAATGCAGCTAAGCTGAAGGTTGTAGTCAACAAGCGCCCAAATTTGGAAAATATAGAAAGCCTATACTTTAATGAAACAGACAGGATTATAATAAATTTATCAGCTTATGACCCAAACAATGATGCGCTGTTATACTCCATAAACTCCTCAAGGTTTTCAAAAAGTTCAAACATTTTTGAGTGGAATACCACAACAAAAGACAGCGGAAATTACACTTTATCCGCATCCGCTTCTGATGGATTTCTAAATGACTCAAAAACTTTCACGGTTGTAATTTTTAATGCTCCTGAAAAAGATTCTGACGATGACGGAATAAATGACAGCGTTGACAATGTTATAGGGGATGAGGGTTCTGTGAATACCTCTACAATTAATTTAACTATATTCTTGGGAAACTCGAGCAATTTGTCAAAGCTGCCGAATGACACTATGCGAGTAAGATTTATAGACAATAATCTAACAGTTATGGAATTTGATTTAAATTTTTCGCTTCACAAGCTGAATTTAACAAATTTATCTATAGAAAAACAGCTGAGCAATGCAACTGGCTCGCTGCTGGTAAAAGGCCTTAGAATGCCTGAAGGCGCTGCGAAGACGCTTTACCTTGACAAGATAAACTCAACTATTAACAGCATTTGCATTAAAGATGCTGAGATACAAGCGATAAATAATATAAGCGGCAACTGCAATTTGAATGATGAGTTTAAGGTTGAATGTGACGGCACAGCGCAAAGCAGCTATGCATGCGATTATAATTCAACATTGGATAAATACAAAATTCAAGGCCTAAAGCATTCTGGAATAATACAAATTGGATATACTAAGCCATTGCCAGAATCAGCCTTGGCTAGCAGTTCTTCAACAGGAGCTGGCTCTGGAGCAAGCTCAGGCGGCAGCATCGTAGTTTGCATCTCTGAGTGGCAATGCACTGATTGGTCAGGCTGCGCTGATGGCATTAAGAAAAGGAGATGCTATGACAAAAACCAATGTGCTTTTCCAACTAAAAAGCCCTTAGAATTTATGGGATGCAGCATAAGCCAGCCAAAAGAATATCAGCAGAAAATTGAGTTTCCATCAAAATTGGTTGAGAGCGATAATGCAGGCAAAAGAGCAGCAGGCAATGAGAGCAAGCCAGAAAGCTTGTCGGGCATAACCGGCTTTTCAGTCAATCTTGCGCAATATAAGAAATACCCATTTGTTGTTTTTGATTTTATGTCCATAACTCTAGTTATTGGCGTAATGTATTTTGGAGCTAAAGGATTGTTAAGGATGTTTTCTGAGTAATGTAGAAGCTTAAAGTTAAACCATAAGGTTTTTAAAACAAGTGATTTTTCTTATAGCCATGGAAGGAGTTATAGTAAACTTCAGAGGAAGCAGAAGGGTAAAGAGTGAAAACCAGATGATTGTTATAGTTAATGGAATTGATAACAAGGAGAAGGCCTCGCAGTTTGTTGGAAGAAAAGCGGTATGGAAAAGCCCGGCGGGCAAGCAGCTGGCTGGCCAAGTAACTGCACTGCACGGCAATAAAGGGGCTTTAAGAGTCAGGTTTGAGACTGGAATGCCCGGACAGAGCATTGGCGCAAAAATAGCTATTGAGTAATCTATCTTTCATTTTCTTAACGCAATGCTCAGCAACTATTTTCAAGTTGATAATATCAAACTCATTGTATTCAACTAGCAATTGAAGGTAGTAGCTGTCGCCTGTTGCGCAATATGTTCTCCAGAGCAGCAATGCGTTTCCACCATATAATCTTTCTACAATCGGGGTTCTGCTGATGTTAAGCTCTTTTTCAATGTTCTTCAATCCGCCTTTGAGCCCAAGCTTATTTGCAAGCGGCTTGGCATCAAAATTTGGTATTTTCGGGACAAGGCAGGGACAAGTTTTCTCAATGAAAGGCAAATCAAATGATGCGCCATTAAATGTAATCATCAGCTTATATTTTTGCAGCTCTTTCTTTAATGTATTGTAGTCAAGGTTGACGCCTTTTATCATTATTTTTGTGTTTATCCCATCATAAATGCCAAAAACCGTTATATCGTCTTTACCTTTTTTAAGGCCTGTTGTTTCAATATCCAAAAACACAGCATCTTCGCTAAAAAAATCATAAAGGCGCCACATCTCTGAATTTGGCAGCAGTCCAATAAAATAGCTTGAATCAAAATTGTAAAGAGCTTTTCTTGCGCTTAGCAGTTTCCTGTCATAATACAGCTTCCTGTGCTTTGAAAGGCCGTTTATCTTTCTTCTTTTTAGAAAAATATCCCAATTATGCACGCCATCGCGCCAAAAATTTTGCTCGAGCTTTTTGCTTATGCCTTCTAAAAAGATAAAGCTGCGGGTTATCATTTTTGCCTCAAGCAAAGCTTAAACAACTCGCTTATATATATTATATGCAGATGTCCAGTGGCCAGAGATAATTTAGAAAACCAAAACTTTAAATATTTCCTATCCGCCTAATTACTTAAAAATGGTAATCGGAAGAATAAAGCGGTTTTTGGAGGCTCAAAAAAAGAGGCTGCAGAATATAAGAAAAGATAAAGAGAAGATTGAGTCTTTCAGGGAAACTGAAGAGATGAAGAAAGCTGAGGAAATAAAGAGAGAAGCTGACAGGCTTGCCCAGTTAAAGCAGTATGCTACTGCAATTGAGGAATACAACAAGGCTTTGGAGCTTTACCCTTACAAGGGCAATGAGCCTGACATGTTCAAGAATGCCGCAGAATTTCTGTTCAAATGCAATTATAACATTGCTGCTTGCTATTCCTATATGGACGAATTTGATAATGCGATAAATTATTTTAATAATGCTCTGGGAGTGGGAATGACAGAAGAAGAGAACAAAGTAAGGGCATTGATGGGAAAGGGAAGCACTTTCTACAGGAAGAAATCGCTTATTGAAGGCAGGTATAAGGCTGGCGCTTACAGAATATCAATGGACACTGACTGGGAGATAGGCGACAAAAAAATTGAGGAATACAAAAGAGAGGACCAAAAAAAGGGTTATATTAAGATGGCGCATGAGTGCTTTTTACAGGCCGCAGAGTTTGACAGAAACCACATAGAGGCATGGTATAGCAAAGGCCACATGGAAGTCTTGATGGGAAAGATAAAGGAAGCTGTGCAGTCATTTGATAATGTTATAAACTTAAACAAGAGCTATGAAAACAAGGAATCAATATCATTATTTGACGAGATTAAAAGAGAAAGAGGCGTGCCAATCAAGACGTCTGAAATAATGGAAAGAAGCGAGTATGCTGAGCCAACCTTCAAGACAAAAACAGGGCATCTGGTAAAGACAAGGGCAGAGATGGAAATTGCTAATTTCCTGTTTGACAATAATCTGATATTCCAGTATAATATAGCTGCAACATGGGCCGATACTGACAATTTCAGGTCATCATTTTATGTGCCTAAGCTTGACCTTTATATTGATCATCATCCTTATAACTACCTTAAAGAGTACCAGAAAGTTATGAAAGCAAAGGTAAAGCAGTATGAAAAACACAAGAAAAAGCATATTTATATTACTTCTGAAGAGGAAAAGAATATAGAGGAAGCAATAAAGCTAAAGATGAAGCCTTATATTATTTTATAATTCTAATTTAAAATCAAAAGTTTTAAATATAAGGTAGCTATCAAAATATACAACATGTAGTGTGTTAACATTTTATTACCTACTACATATTGTGTTTTCATCTAAGTAGTAAAATTAGCTAAAACTGTAAAAAGAGGTCTAAAAATGACAACAAAAATTTCTAAAATAAGAAAAAGGGATGGGAATGTAGTGGAATTTGACAAGAACAAAATAGAGGATGCTATATTCAAAGCTGCTCAGGCAGCTGGCGGAAGCAATAGGAAAATAGCAAAAGAGCTGAGTGACAAGGTAATTGCAGAGCTGGAGAAAATTAACACACTGCCATCTGTTGAAGAAATTCAGGATATTGTTGAAAAAATTCTTATCGAAGGCGGCCATGCCAAAACAGCCAAAGCCTATATAGTTTACAGGCAGCAAAGAGCAGAATTAAGAAAGGAAAAGCAGATGGTTCTGGAAAAAGAAGAGATTGACGAAGTCGATAAAAGATTTGATGTCAATGCATTAAGGGTTCTAAAAGCGAGGTACTTGAGGAAAGATGCGACAGGAAAGCTGATAGAAACGCCAAAACAGCTTTTTACAAGAGTGGCAGTGCATGCGGCCTTGCCAGACTTATTTTATGACGCAAGAGTATTTGACATTGAAGGCAAGCAGCCTGTCAACATGGTTGAGGACTTTAAGCCTGCAGTGCATGATGGGCAATACTCTATTGGAAAATACGAGCTTAACAGATATCATCTTGAAGCTCTAAAAAGAATGTACGACAGATTCAACAGAAATAAGCAAATTAAAGTAACGTGGGGCAAATTTTTTGATATGATAAAAAGAGGGGAGTTTGGCATCTATGAGAAGAATATAGATGGATTATACAACTTAATGACTCACAAGATGTTTATGCCAAACACCCCCGCAATTGCGAATTTTGGCAATCCATTGGGAATGGGCTCAGCTTGCTTTGTGCTAGACGTTCCCGACTCCATAGAGGGAATAATGGAGACGTTGAAGAGCACTGCAATAGTGTTTAAAGCAGGCGGCGGAATGGGATACAACTTCTCAAAATTAAGGCCAGAGGGCGATTTTGTAAGCTCAACAGGCGGGGTAGCCTCGGGCCCATTAAGCTTTATGAGATTATTTGACACAATGACGGAGGTAATAAAACAAGGCGGTATAAGAAGGGGGGCTAATATGGGCATTCTCAATAGCAACCATCCTGACATTGAGAAATTCATAACAGTCAAAGATGGCAACAAGGCATTAAGAAATTTTAATATATCTGTTTTGATAATGCCTGATTTTTGGGATTGCTACAATAAGAATGAGCCTTATCCGCTCACTAATCCAAAAGATGGGAGTATTGTGAAATATGTCAATCCAAGAGTATTGTTTGATAAGATGGTCTATCAAGCTTGGGAATCAGCAGAGCCTGGAGTAATTTTCTTTGACAAAGTAAATGAATACAATCCATTTTACGAGTATCTTGGGCCTATTGTTACAACTAACCCTTGCGGAGAAGTATTGCTTTACCCAAACGAGCCGTGCAATCTTGGCTCTATAAATGTGTGGGCATTTGCAAAGCATGATGATGAAGGCAAAACTTACATGGACTGGGACGGCCTAAGAGAGGTAGTGAAAAGCTCCACTAGGTTTTTAGATAATGTTATTGATGTGAACAATTTTCCTTTGAAGGCAATTGAAGAGATGAGCCTCTCAACCAGAAAGATTGGGCTTGGCGTGATGGGCGTTGGGGACTTGCTTTATGTGCTAAGGCTGCCTTACAACACAGAAGAAGGCCGCAAGTTCATGGAGCAGCTTATGGAGTTCATCAACTATTGGAGCAAGGCAGAGAGCATTGAATTAGCAAAAACAAGAGGCATGCTGCCATATTATGACAAAAGCTTCTATAAAGATGGAAGGCTTCCATTTAGAGGAGCAGCATTAAGGGACGAAACACATTTTAATTGGGATAAAATAAGCCAAGACATTAAAATATACGGCATAAGAAATGGGTACACGACAATAATCGCGCCAACTGGCAGTATTTCCATGATTACAGGGTGCAGCTCTGGCATGGAGCCTGTGTACTCGCTTGTGTTTGAGAAGAATGTAAAAGTTGGCAGCTTTTATTATGTTGATCCTGCTGCTGAAAAAGTGCTGAAGGAAGAAGGGATTTACAGCGATAAGCTAATGGAAGACATAAACCAAAATAAAGGCAGTGTGCAAAACATTGATTACGTGCCTGAAAGGATAAGGAATGTTCTAGTAACCGCGATGGATATAACTCCAGAAGAGCATATAATGGCGCTTGCATCCTTTCAGAAGTGGGTTGACTCTTCAATATCAAAAACAAACAACTTCCCGGCAGATGCAACTGTAGAGCATATGAGAGAAAGTTATATACTGGCTTACAAGCTGGGCTGCAAGGATGTTACTGTATTTAGGGATAGCAGCATTAAGGATCAGGTGCTTGTAGCGCCCAAAACAAAGGAGGAAAAGGAAGAGATGAAAGTAGAAGTTAAGAAAGAGCAGAAAAAGATGATTAAGGAATCTGAATCCGGATTAGTGTTTGCCAATGGAAATGACAGCAATAATAATAACAATGATAGGCCAATGACAAAGGCAACTATACAAAACTGCCCAGAGTGCGGCACAAAAGTCGAGCTTAAAGAAGGATGCCTGCATTGCCCAGGATGCGGCTGGGGACTTTGTATGTGATTTTCTGCATAATTTTGAGAAAATGACGTTAACAATAATAAAGAGTCCTATTAAAGTACAGGGAGAAGACAATAAGGAAAGCCTCGGGCTAGTGCACGTTATAACAGGAGAAGGCAAGGGAAAGACAACATCTTCTCTTGGATTGGCCATGAGGGCAGTAGGCAATAATCTCAAGGTCTATATGATACAATTCCTGAAAAGCGGATTTACAGGTGAGCTGTACAGCGCAAAAAAACTGGGCTTTGAAATTGAGCAGTTTGGCATTGACGCGCTGAAGGAGAGGCAAAAGCATCTGCAGGAGTTCGCTGATACAACCGGAACTTTTACCTTTCAGCCGGATATAAAAGAAAAAGATGCTGCACTAGAAGGGTGGGAGCGCGCAAAAGATGCAATTAAAAGCAGAGAATACAATATTGTCATTTTAGATGAAATAAACTGCGCTCTGGAAAAAGGCCTTATTCCGTTAAATGATGTCTTAGAAATTGTAAAAGCGCATGGAAAAGTAGAGCTAATCTTGACAGGAAGAGATGCGCCAAAAGAATTAATCGAGGCTGCGGATTATGTTTCTGTTGTTAATCGAGTAAAGCACCCATGGCAGAAAGGGATAAAGGCAAGAAAGGGAATTGAGTATTGAAAATCATTATATTTTTATGCACTAAAAAAATATTATGCAAGCTTTTGCAGGGTATTATTTAATTTCCACAAGTAAAGGCTATCATATCATCCTGTTATATTTCAAAATTAATAAATTTAAGTATTAATATGATCACATCGGCAATCGCTGCAATACAGGGGCAAGGGACTTTCTAATATTATCTACTTCTCCCTTATACCCAAAAGTTGCATCGAATCTATCTTTTACTCTATCATAACTGTAGGGTGTATGAATTAATGTCCTAAAAGGGTGCAACAATTAATGTCCGCTTTCACCAGCTCGTTCTGGTGATGTTTTGTGGTGAAAGCGACAATGGAAATAAGAGCAAAAGCGGTTATCTTATACGAAGAAAGAGTTTATTCTGCTGCTGAAATCAGCAGAATGTACAACATTTCAGGCAGAACTTTGAGAAGATGGAAGTCAAGGTACAAGAGCGGAGGGATTGAGGGACTCAAACCTCTTAAGCCAGGTCCAAAGGAAGCAAAGCATAAAGTAAATACAAAAACAGAACAACGCATAATTTCCCTGAAGCAGAAATATCCGCACTGGGGAGCTAAAAGGATTAAGCACCAGTTTAATCTTCCGGTTCACTGGAAGACAACTCACAATGTTATCAAAAGGCATGGCCTGCTTATCAGAGTCAAGGCAAAGCCACAGCCTTGCAAGCGATTTGCAAGGCATCATGTTGATTCTATGTGGCAAGGAGATACATTCCAATTCAGAATTTACGACGTGGGGAAAGTGTATGTAACTGGATTTACAGATGACTGCTCAAGGTATAGAATTAAATCAAAAGTGTACTTGCATAAAGGAGCTATTGAATCAATGAATTGCTTGCGCTGGGCTCTGCGCAACGGCAGGATCCCAAAACAGATTTATCTTGACAATGGCAAGCAGTTTGTTGCCAAAGATTTCAAGAAAGAAGCAAAACAGTATGGCATCAAGCTGATTTTTGGAAAGCCATACCATCCGAGAGGCAGAGGTAAAATTGAGGCTTATCATAAAGCTCTCTACCGAGAACTTATTTCATTAAAGCAATTCAAATCGCTTAGCGATTTCAGAAAACATCTTTGGAAGTTTGACAATCAGTACAATAATTGGAGAAAGCAGGAAATACTTGGCTGGAATACCCCCGCTAGCGTTTACAACAACAAAAAGTATTTTAACAAGAACAGAAAATTACTCAAAAAGCGGACAGAGATTCGTGCAACGAATTAGGACAAAGATTGTTGCACCCTACACTATTTTTCCATTTAAATCACCAAAAGTGCAGAAATCTTGACTAATTATTAAAGTGTAAACTAATTATGAAATTGAACAAATCCTCACTCAAAAAACATGCTAAACAATTACAAAAACTTTTCTGCTGCTGCAACTAGATTTTTGACATGCTCAACTGATTTCTTAAATGCCTCTTTTTCTTCATCTGTAAGGCTTATCTCAATGATTTTCTCAACCCCGCTGCTGCCTAATTTGACAGGCACACCCACAAAATAGCCGCCTACACTGTATTCTGAATCGCAGTAAGCGGCGCATGGCAGAATCCTTTTCTTATTCTTTAGGATTGACTCAACCATTTCAGCAATAGAAGCGCCAGGCGCATAGCAGGTTGAGCTTGTTTTAAGTAGGTTCACTATTTCCTCCCCTCCTTTTCTTGTCCGCTCGATAAGGTATTTTATTCTTTCATCACTTATTAATTCCGTTATCGGGACGCCTCCAACTGTAGAATATCTCGGCAGAGGAACCATTGAATCGCCATGCCCTCCCAAAACAATTGCATAAACATCCTCAACAGAAACATCAAGCTCTTTTGCAATAAATGCTCTGAACCTTGCAGAGTCAAGGACGCCAGCCATGCCTATAATGCGGTGCTTTGGAAAATTGCTGGCCTTTGAAGCAACAAAAACCATAGCATCAAGAGGATTTGTAACTACAATGATAATTGAGTTGGGCGAGTGTTTTGCTGCATTTTTAGCAGATTCACTGACAATTTTTGTATTGACAGATATTAAGTCGTCTCTGCTCATGCCCGGCTTTCTTGGCAGGCCTGCTGTTATAACAACAATGTCAGAATTCTTTGTATCTTCATAATTATTAGTGCCTTTTATGCTTATGTCAAATCCCTCAACAGGGCATGACTGGAGCAGATCAAGAGCCTTTCCTTGCGATAGGCCTTCATTAACATCCAGCAGCACTATATCTCCCAACTCTTTTGACGCAAGCCAATGCGCTGTCGTTGAGCCAACACTTCCAGCCCCGATTATTGATATTTTTGCGCGCTGCATTTTTTATTTTAGTTAGTTTCTTTTTAATTGTAAATTGATAAGCCCTCTACAAATTTTCCAAAAACTTCTTATAATTTTCACTGCTTTTGATTTTGCTGATTAAACTCTTGTCTGGCTCTTTTGGCTGTGTCATCTCTTGCGGTGATAATATTTTGTCTAAATCTTTCTCATCGATTAGCTTATGTTTTAAAACTATCTCTTTTATTGATAAATTATTTTCTAAGGATTCCTTTACAATTTTTGAGACAACTTGGTATCCAAGATAAGGATTTAAAGCAGTTGATATTGCAGTGCTTTTGTGCAATAATTCCAAGCATCTTCCCTCATTTACCTGTATTCCATCAATGCAAAGCTCCCTAAACATCTTTAATGTGTTGGTTAAGAGTTTCATTGACTGCAAAATGTTATATGCAATTATGGGGCACATGACGTTTAATTCCAAAACTGAGTATTGCGCAGCTAAATTCACTGTCTCGTTTTTTCCCATCACATCAAAAGCAACCATGATCGCGCACTCTGGAATGCTTGGATTTATTTTGCCAGGCATTATTGAAGAGCCTGGCTCGACATCTGGCAGCATGATTTCTGCAATGCCTGCCTTTGGCCCTGAATTAAGGATGCTCAAATTATTTGCTATTCTGAGCAAATCTATAGCGAGCATCTTTAATGAGCTTGAGAATGAAACAAAGCAGTTATAATTCTGCGTCAGCTCAATCATATTGCTTGTAGTCTTAAAATCAATTTTTGCGGACTCACTTAACTTTTCAACAATTGTCCTGTGAAATTCTGGATGTGTTGTAATGCCAGTTCCAACTGCAGTTCCTCCAATTCCTAACTCTTTTAATTCTTCTGCAGAATCTAGTATTCTTTGCGTATCTTTTGCGACTGAAACAGCATAGCTTTCAAATTCCTGTCCAAGAGTTATAGGCACAGCATCCTCCCAGTGTGTCCTTCCAACTTTTAATATAGAATCAAATTGCTTTGCTTTATCTCTTAATGACTTTTCAAAAAATTTAATCTCAGAAATTAAATTTTTTGCCAATGTCAAAATTGCAATCCTTGCTGCTGTTGGTATGACATCATTTGTGCTTTGGGCCATATTGACGTGGTTGTTTGGATTGACAATATACTGGCCAAGCTTGCCGCCTAAGAACTCTGTTGCTCTGTTTGCAATAATCTCATTGCAGTTCATGTTAAATGGTGTGCCTGCTCCTGCTTGATAAACGTCAACAACAAAATAAGAATCAAATTTTCCTTCTATAACTTCTTCAGCAGCTTTGACAATTGCATTGCCAATCTTATTGTCTAATTGCTTGAGCTGCACATTGCTCAGTGCAGCGGCCTTCTTTATTGTGGCAAGAGCAGCGATAAAATCCTTATGCACCATGGTGCCGCTTATCTGAAAGTTTATCAATGCTCTCTGGGTAAAAGCGCCATAATAGGAATCAGAAGGAACATTTATCTCCCCTAAAACATCTTTTTCAATGCGGTAATCCACAAAACCACCCCGAAGATATAAGAATTAATTATTTATTTTAATATGTTTTGGTTTGTGGAAAGATTCATTATAAAAAATATTTATCCCATAAACCTTCGATTTTTTCCCTTAAAGACTCATGCGCCAAAATCAATAAAGACTGATAGTGGTTTGGCTCTAGCAAAGCCGACCTTAAATCATGCTCAAAATGCCATAAAACCTCGGTTATATTTCCATTAACTATAACCCTATTTATAAAGCATTCAGAATTTTCATTTCTTGTGTATTGGCGATATTGCGGTGAGTTTATATAACCAAGCATGTTTATTTGCTTATAGGCGTCTAGTGGAGTTAAGGTTATGATAGAAAGTTTTTCGCATAGATACTTAAACTCTTTACGCTCAAATAATTTTCCGAATGTACCAACAGCCGCAGCTAAAGTAACAGTCTGTTCGTCCAGTTCGCTATCTCCGTCAAATAAGTCTTGGTTTTTCTCACCATCTACAATCCTATCAAAAACAGAGATTGGATTTAAAGCTGTCAAATGAAATTCGCCCATATCATTTCTTTTTCTTTGTCTTCTTCATCAAATCTTCATTGCCAACTGGGCAGATAAACTCATGCTCGTTTGCATAAGTGTAAGCAGAGTAGACGGCAGTTACGCCTTCGCTAACTCCAGTAATTGCCTGCTTGAATGGCGTGTCGCAAACATCTCCTGCTGCAAAAAATCCCGGGATATTTGTTCTTGCCTGCCTGTCAATCATTACCTCCCCTTTTTTATTGGTTTTGACTCCAACATCCTTTGCAAGCTGAGAGAGAGCGACATGGCCAATTGCAACAAAAACAGCGTCTAAGCTTAAAGTTGTATCTCCATTAATCGGCTTGTCTAATACTAAACCCTTAACATATTTATCACCCACTATCTTTTTGCTGTTAATATTTGTTATAACCTCGATTTTAGAATTTTTAGCAACCCGTTCATTGTTGATTGGCTCTCCTCGCAGCTTGTCTCCCTTTACAATAATGCATACTTTGCGCGCATATTGCGAAAGAAGCAATGCGTCTTTTGCAGCGCTGTCCCCCCCGCCAACGACTGCAACTGCCTTGCCTTTGTAAACAGCGCCATCGCACAATGCGCAATAGTGCACACCCTTGCCTGCAAATTCATCCTCTCTAGGTATATGGAGCTTTCTCCATTGCGTGCCTGTTGCAAATATTATCGTTTTTGACTCATATACTTGGCCTTCGCTTGCCTCAACAAGAAAACATCCATTAGTCCGCTTTATCTTGGTTACTTTTGACTCTATTTTTTCTAGGCTATAATCTTCAGCATGTTTTCTTAGCTTGTCTGCCAACTCTTGGCCGCTTAACCGTATAAACCCAGGATAATTTTCAACAACATCTGTCAATGCTATCGTGCCGCCTATGTTTTCCCCTATCATTAAAGTCTTTAGATTAAGGCGGCCAGCGTACATCGCGGCCCCAAGGCCAGCGCATCCAGCGCCTATTATTATTGTATCATAGACGTTGATTGACATTTTAATTAATCAATTTTCCTTATTTCAAGAATGTCCACGTCTTTTCTTGGATTAAAGTCAGACACAATAATAACTCTGTCATCTTTCACAAGCAGAGCATTTGATTTAAGAGTTTTGATTGCATTTTTTACCATAATTTCAAAATCTTCATCAAATTTTGCGAGGAACGAGAAAGCTCCCCAGTAAATCATAAGCTTTCTTCTTACGTCTTCATTATCCGTAAACACAAAAATATCAATGTTTGGCCTTCTTTTAGTGACTAAGCTAAGAAGCTTGCCTGTTTTTGAAAATACAATGACTGCTTTTGCATCCAAGTTTTCTGCATTTATGCACGCTCCTAAGGATATAGCATCTTGAACATCCTTGGTTTTTATGCCATTAATTGAAAAGTCAAAATTTAGCTTTGTCTGCACATTTTTTGCTATTTTATGCATTGTCTCAACGCACTCAATTGGGTAATCGCCTTTTGTTGTCTCGCCTGAGAGCATTATGCAGTCCGCTTTTTCAAAAACTGCATTTGCAACATCTGTAACTTCTGCCCTTGTCGGCCTTGGGTTGTTTATCATTGATTCGAGCAGATGGGTAGCTATTATTACAGGCTTGCCCAACCCTATGCACATATCAACCATCTGCTTTTGTACAATTGGTATGTGCTCTATCGGAATCTGGACTCCTAAATCGCCTCTCGCTACCATAATTCCGTCAGCTTCCTCTGCTATTTCATGCATATTGTCAACACCTTCTTGGTCCTCTATCTTTGCTATTATCATGGCATTTGAGCCAAACCGAGCAAGAAGCGACCTCATTCGTTTTACATCCTCGTTTTTCCTTACAAAAGACTGCGCCACGAAATCAACGCTGTGCTGCGCGCCGAGTTTTATGTCCTCAACGTCTTTCTTTGTTACTGACGGCAAATCTGTCCTTATCCCTGGAATATTGACGCTTTTTCTCTTCTCAAGCTTGCCTTTATTCAGTACTCTGCAAGTTATATGATAAGGCTCAACTTTCAATACCTTAAGCGCTATTAATCCTTCATCGATTAGTATTGAATCATTCTTCTTTACCTTGCTTGTCAAATTCTCATAATTCACGAAAGTATGCTTCTCGCCCTCTTGTATGTCGCAAGCGCTACTCACTGCAATCTTAAATAGATCGCCTTCCTCGAGGCCAAACTCTGTTTTTGCGCTTGTTCTTATCTCTGGACCTTGTGTATCAAGCATAAGTGATATAGGGAATTTTGTTTTCTGGCTTACTTTTTTTATCCTTTTCATAACCATAGAATGCCACTTTGGGCTGCCATGCGACATGTTTACTCTAGCAATGTTCATGCCATTCAAGGCCAGCTTGCTAATCATCTCTTCACTCTCTGTCCTAGGGCCTATCGTGCATATTATCTTCGTTCTTCTCATAGCTAAAAATTAAGAAAATGGTTGTTTTTAAAGGTTTCTAGAAGGAAAAAATTAGTTCCATAAGAACTAATTTCTTCCAAGTTTAATTTTCATAAAAAATAATTTACTTCAGATTACCCCTTAATCTTTCTGCTTCCAGAATCTTGCTAATTGCATTGATATAAAGCGATTTCCTCATGTCGCACTTGAAGGCAGCGCATACTTTTGAAAGCTCTTTAACAGTATTAGCCATGTAAGTTTTGAGCTTTTCAAGGACTTCCTTCTCACTCCAGTAAAAGTTCATTGAGTTCTGCACCCATTCAAAATATGAAACAACCACGCCGCCGGCATTTGCAAGTATGTCGGGCATTACAAATGTTCCTTTCTCAAGCAGGATTTCATCAGCATCTGGAGTTATAGGGGCGTTTGCCATCTCAAGAATAAGCTTTGCCTTTACATTATTTGCATTCTTTTTTGTTATCTGATTTTCAAGAGCAGCTGGTATAAGGACATCAGCTTTAAGCTCAATCAGCTCTTCATTTGATATCTGATTAGAGCCTCTGAATTTTTCTAAGCTGCCAAACTTTTCCTTGTGTAATATAACCTCATTAATGTTTAAGCCTTTTGCATTATAAATCCCGCCTTTAGAGCCGCTAACCGCTACAACCTTGTATCCCCATTCATAAAGTATTCTTGCAATGTTCATTCCAACATTGCCAAAGCCCTGCACAGCAACAGTTGTTTTCCTCGGATTCATATCAAATGTTTCAGCAAGCTCCTCCAAAACATAAGCGCCGCCAATGGATGTTGAGAACTCTCTTGCTTTCGAGCCGCCAAGCTGTATTGGCTTTCCTGTAATGGCAGATGGAACATGCTCTCCCTTTATTTTTTCATACTCATCAAGCATCCATGCCATCATTTTTGAGTCTGTATTCACGTCAGGAGCAGGAATGTCTATGTTTGGCCCTATAAATCCGTTGATTTCCCTAATATATCCTCTGCTTACTCTCTCCAACTCCTGCTCAGAAAATCGCTTAGGCTCAATCATTACACCGCCTTTAGCGCCGCCATAAGGCAAATTAACAACAGCGCATTTTAATGTCATAAGAAAGGCAAGTGTTTTAATCTCCTCAAGATTAACTTCAGGGTGAAAGCGTATGCCTCCTTTTGTAGGGCCGCGAGCATCATTAAATTGGACTCGGTAGCCTGTAAAATATCTTATATCGCCTGAGTCCAGCTTGACAGGAAAGCTGAAAGTAAGAATTCTTTTTGGAATTGTCAATATGTCAAGCTCTGGTTGCCCGAGATTTAGAACTTTAGCTACCTTATCTACATGATTATAGCAGTCAATGCAAACATTATCCTTCTCCATAATTCGAATGAAAAATTTTCAATCACTTTGCGATTGAAAATTTTTATATACTAAGAGCTTTTTTTAAAGCTTCTTTATCATAACCAACAATTATAGTGCCGCCTACATCCGTCACAGGCACGCCGAATTGGCCAGATTTCTCAAGCATCTCATTTCTTGCTTTCTCATCTTCCCCTACATTAACTTCTTGGTACTTTACATTGTTGGCCTTTAGAAACTCCTTGGTTTTAATGCACCATGGGCAAGTGCTTGTCGTATATACCTTAACTTTTGCAGATTTTTCGCTTTTGCTGAATTTATTATGCTCCACCATATTATCCTCCTCCACTTTGCTTTAATTAATTTCAATATTTATTTCTTCTTGATTTAATAATCTTTTGGTGTAGTTATCTTTGGAATAGTTTGAAAACAAGTTTATTGACCGATTTTTCAAACCATTCCTTTGTCCGATAACTACCTTTTGTCCGAATAGTGTAAATTCTATCCTAAAAGTGATAGCAAAACTTTTAAATATAACTTACTTATTAAAATCGCTATGACAATTTGTATTGCAGCAATAGCCAGAGAGAGCAATGAAGAGTATATTGTATATGCTACTGACCACATGGTTACAACAGCTATGGGAGAATTTGAGCATAGTACCATTAAATATAAATTATTGAACAGAAATACTGTAGCTATGCTGGCAGGAGATCCTCTTATTTTTGATGAATTGGTAAAACTCAAAAATGAAAATATAGGTTATGAAGATATAAAAAAGAGATTTTTAATAATTTTAAAATTAAAAGAAGGGAAATAATAAAGAATGAGATTTTTGAATTATATGGTATAAACCAAGAATTTTTTATTGATGCGTTACAAAAAGAAATACCAAATCCATATATCAATACCATATTACAAAATGTTTCTAATTTCAAAATAGGTTCTGGTGTTTTACTTATAGGATTCAATAATAATAACGAAGCTCAAATTACAGAAATCAATGATGCAAATATGGCTGATTTTAGAGTTATGAATTTTCATGCTATTGGGTCTGGAAATTCTCAAGCTGCTAACACTTTATTATTTCAAAAGCATGATAAAGCAAATGATATCCTTTCTACACTTTATAATGTATATAAAGCAAAGAGAAATGCAGAAGTGCTTGAAGGGGTAGGAGTTGAGACTGAACTTCTTCTCCTCAGTAAATATGGTTGTTTTAAGATTAATGAAACACAAATGAAAATTTTAGATAATATTTATAAAACTGAATTAGAATTTGGAAAAAGACATAAAGACTTAGAATCAATAAATATAAGAAATGAACTTAATAAATTAAAAAATGTTCCTGAAGACTAAAGATAAAAAATCTGCACACTCATTAAGAGAACAATTTATGCTTGATTTATTTGAAGAACTGCAAAATAAGTATTTTGAAAAATCTGAATTTCTTTTGAGAGAAGAGCTAAAAAAGAAATTAACAAAAGGTAGATTATTTTAATTATATCTTAAGATTGTTAATTTTATTGGACATTTTCTTATATAAATCTCCAGCTTAATAATATCACAAGTGCATAGAAGATTACTCCAACTGTGAAGTAGAATGGCTTTTCAGCCTTATCGGTTGGAAGAAACTCCCTTATAACAATGTACAGCAAAGTGCCAGTAACAAACGAAGTTAGTTTGCCAAACAGAGGATCGGTATAATCTATGTAATAGGCGCCAATTAAAGTTCCAATTAGAGGGGATATGGAATAAAATGCGCCCAATATTTTGCTTTGAAACTCAAATCCTTGAGGAATCATCTCGACAACCATGTAAAGAAAAAAGGGTATAAAAAAAAGTATGGTTTGTGCTAGGCCTCTTGAAGCGAAGCTTACCAGCACCACTCCAACAAAAAGATTGTAGACGAAGAAGTATGCTATGCGGACTTTTTTATGATATTTAGGCAAGTTCTTTAGCTTTCCAACTCCTTTATACACATACTGCTCAATTAAATTCAATATGACGAATCCGAGCAATGCATAAATAAAAATCTGTTTGCCGTCTATCAGGGCATATGAGGATATTTCAGGAAACAAGCTTAGGATAATATAAGACACTGCAACTCCTGCTGAAAACGACACAAGCTTATGGTTTGAGCTTGCACTTTTTGGAATAGTATGCTCAGTAACATAGTCGGCCAAGCTAAGTATGCCTCCCAGTATCAGCGATAAAAATTGAAAACTCATAATACTCCTTTTAATTATATTATTAATTATAAATAACCTGCAATAAGTATCTATTTAAACTTTATGGACATCTAAAAGAAAAGATTAAATACCTAACAAAATCTACATTTGTCAATGAAAGAGCTATTATTCGGCACAGCAGGAATTCCTTTAAGCGCAGAGCCGCGCACCACAATTGACGGGATTAAGCATGTCAGAAGGCTTGGCCTAGGCTCTATGGAGCTTGAGTTTGTGAGGAGTGTAAACATAACAAAAGATAAATCGCCCGAGGTAAAAAAGGCCGCAGAAGAGAATGATGTTGTTTTGACCTGCCATGCGCCTTATTTTATAAATCTTAATTCTCTTGAAAAGGCAAAGATAAGGGCAAGCATTGAGAGGATATTGAATTCTGCCAGAATAGCTAATCTGTGCGGCGGCTACAGCGTTTGCTTTCATTCTGGATTTTATATGGGGCAGGAGCCAAAAAGTGTTTATGACACAATTAAGAGCAATCTTAAAGAGATTACTTTAACTCTGAAAAAAGAGGGCAACAATATATGGCTAAGGCCAGAGACAACAGGCAAGGAAACTCAGTTCGGGAACGTAGATGAAATACTGCAATTAAGCCAAGAGCTTGATAATGTAATGCCTTGTATTGATTTTGCGCATTTTCATGCAAGAACAAACGGTAAATACAACAGCTATAAGGAGTTTGCAAGCATTTTAGAGGCAATTGAGAAAAAGCTTGGCAAAAAAGGGCTTGAGAATATGCACATGCACATTACAGGAATTGCTTATGGCCCCAAAGGAGAAAAGAATCATTTGACTTTAAAAGAGTCTGACTTGAAGTATGAGGAGCTGGCCAAAGTTTTAAAAGACTTTAAAGTAAAAGGAGTTGCAATAAGCGAAAGCCCGAATATAGAAGAGGATGCCTTGCTGATGCAGAAAGTTTATTCTAAATATTGAAATTAAATATGAAAACTTTATCCAAACGTGAACGTATAAATCTTAAAACCTTTTCCTGCTGCGTTTATGTTTATAGAATGAGTGCCATACTCCTCAGCAGAGGCAATGTTATAAAGCCTGAAGTCCTTTATCTTGGAAATACTGTTGTTCTCCTTAATGATAACATCATGGCCTTTATTTTTATTTGTTTCAATTTCATTATCCAAGTAAACAAAAGCATTTGAGCTGTTGCTATTATCAGAGCCAGCCACTATATTTGCAGATTTTGCTTTGAATATCAAAAGAATAGAGCCTTCATCATCCGCTAATTCCATGTTATCTTCGTTGCTTTTCCATTTTCCCTCAAAATAAGCATTATTAGATGTTATTGATGATGGAAACTTATAGTCAACAATTTGGTTTGGCTTAATGCCTTCTGGATTGCCAAAGTTTCCTCTTGAAAATTTATATCCAAAATAAATTTCTGGAGTATTTATATTATAAAAGTCAACATTGATTGTATTTTGAGGCTGGCTTATATCTGGTTTATTATACTCTATCCGCTTGATTCTCTCCATTCTTTCTTTCAGCAATACCTGTATCATTTTCTCAGTTTCATCATAATTGCCTTCTCCAATGTGGTCGTATCGTATATAGCCATCCATATCTATAAGGTATTTGTGAGGCCAATACCTGTTTTGATAAGCGCTCCATGTTGCGTAATTATTGTCTTGCGCCACTGGATATTTTATTTGATATTCGCTGACTGCCTTCAGCACATTCTCATATTTTTTTTCAAACTCAAACTCAGGAGTATGGACGCCAACAATAACTAATCCATCATTCCTGTATTTTTTGTCCCACTCATTCAAATACGGAATTGTCCTAATGCAGTTGATGCAGGTGTATGTCCAGAAATCAACTAAAACAACTTTTCCATTTAGTCTGTCCATTGTTAATGGCATAGAATTAATCCACTTTTCTATTCCTGCAAAGTTTGGCGCCTTGCGGTAATTAACACTTTTCATAAGAATATCCTTGCTGTAATTTGTCGGTATTTGGCTTAAATCGGGCTTTTGCGATTCAATGTAGATGATAGCTAAAGCTACAAAAGTCACGACCACTAAAGTCAAAAATGGTTTTCTAATAAATTTTAGCCTTTTCATATTAGGATAATAGTGATTTTACAAAAAACAAATTTGCCATAACATTCAGCTTATTCGTAAAAACAAGTATTCCCAAAATCAATAACAATATCCCTACAATAATGTTAAAGTATTTCAGTACAGTTGCAGATTTATTTATTATGCTTATTGCTTGCGTAGTGAACAACCCAACCAGCAAAAATGGGATACCTAACCCAAACGCATAAGAAATCAATAAGACAAAACTGAGGCTAGGATTAGTTATGGCCAATGCAAATACGCTGCCTAAAATAGCACTGACACACGGCGTCCAGCCGACTGCAAATGCTGTTCCAAAAACAAACGAAGTTATATAGCTGGCGCTAAACTTTTGCCTTACAGCAAATTTGCGCTCTTTTTCAAGAAAACTTATTTTTATAAGGCCGAGGGTATAAAGAGCAAATAGGATAATTACAATGCCTCCAATTCTTGAGAGCCAAGCCTGTAGGGTATAGGACACGCTCTCCAGCACGGTGTTCAATAAAACTCCCAACAATGCAAATATAAACGAAAAACCCAGCACAAAAGACAAGCTGTTCAAGAATAGCTTTAGCCTTGCCCCTTTCTGCTCATGCGCCGATATGCCTGACAAATAGGCCAAAAATCCCGGAATTAAAGGCAAGATGCAGGGGCTTGCAAAAGACACTATTCCCGCAATAAACGATATTACAATTGTAGGCTCTACCATTTTTAGTTTATGTTATTTTATTTGAATGTTGTTAATTTAAAAACCTTTTTAATGTGATACTCCTTCATAGATATTATGGTTTATACTATTTTGGACTGCTACACAGACGAGCCTGCGGGCTTAGGAGTTCCTCCTTATCTGGGCACGTATCCTAGATATATAGCAGGCTGCTTAAATGATGAAGTTTATTACCTAACTATTGACGACTTAAGGCTATGGAAAAAAAATAATTCTGTAATTAGGGAGATAAGGCCATCACAAAAAACAGATATTGCCACTTACAACTTGACTTTCAATTATAAAAATGCTAAAAAAATATTGGAAGAAACAGATACCCTTATTGTAGTTCTTGGCGTCCATGTCCCGGGAAAATACCTTTCCGCAGTGCCAGGCACCCTAAATGAGATAATCCAAATGATTAAAGAATTAAGGTGCAAAAAAATACTCACTGGCCCTGCTGTTTTTGGCACGCAATTAATTGGCGGAAAATTTTATGAGAAAGCTGACTTAAGGGCATTTGACAAGATTGATTATTCTTTGTTCAATTTTAAGTACAGTGATGTGAAAGAATTTGCCATTAAAGGCGCTGGAATCATAAAGCAGATTCCTGACTACAGGATGATAGAAATTGAAACAGGGCACGGATGCGATATTGGAAAGTGCAGCTTTTGCACAGAGCCGCTCAAAAACAGAGTAGCGTTCAGAGAAAAAGAAGATGTTTTAAAAGAGGTTATGGAGTTCTACAGGCTCGGCGCTAGGTTTTTTAGGCTGGGGAAGCAGACTTGCTTTTACACTGTCCCATATGCTGTTGAGCTTCTAAAAGAGATTAGAGGCAAATGCCCCGACATCAAAGTATTGCATATTGACAATGTAAATCCTGTTAAGGTAGTACTTGATAAAACAAACGAAATAACAAAGGCCGTTGTCAAGTATTGCAGCTCCGGCAACATAGCTGCTTTTGGGGTTGAGAGCTTTGACATTGAGGTTGTAAAGCAGAACACATTGAATACATCGCCCAACACAGCTTACGAGGCCATCAAAATTCTTAATAAGTTTGGGGCAGAGAGAGGTGAAGACGGCATGCCAAGGTTTTTACCAGGCATAAATATAATATTCGGATTAAGGGGGGAAACCAAAAAAACCCACGAGGAAAACATGAAATGGCTTAAGAGAATTTATGATGAAGGGCTAATGCTAAGAAGGATAAACATAAGGCAGGTTGCGATTTTTGAAGGCACCTCTTTGTTCAATGAAGGAAAAGACAAATTTTTGAAAAAAAATAAAAAATTGTATTGGAAATGGCGCAATGACATAAGGCAGAATATAGACTGGCCAATGCTAAAAAGAGTTGTTCCAGCGGGAACTATTTTGGCAAATTGCTATGCTGAAATCTACGACGGCAAAACTACGTTCTGCAGGCAGTTCGGAACTTATCCATTGATTGTGGGGGTTAAGGAAAGACTGGAGTTGAAGAATTTTTATGATATTGAGGTTGGCGGGCATATGCTGAGAAGCATAACTGGCAAGATTGCTGCAAAAAAAGCGATAACTTATGGTTATCCCTATCTATTTTTTTGAAATTTGTAAATAAGCGCTAATCCGATAATTATTAATGATATTTATGCTGAAAGCGGATTGAATTTTAAAATTAACTTCGGAATGTCAAAGTATTACTATTGAAAACGGGGGTTGCTGCGAAATTTCCACAAAGCTCGGGTTGCCGTCAGTTTAGCTTAATCTCCTATAAGCTTCACAAATTGGTGGCGGCCTCCAATTTCGCAACAACCCAAAATGAAACTAAAATATTTAAAGAGATGTATTTATCTAACTTGGGGTGGTTAAAATAAGCAAACTTCATGAAATAATAATATCTGAAACTGAAAATCTTAAAAGAATGATATATCCAAATTTAAATATAAATTTAGAAGATGAATTTTTGAGAGCCTGCTTGACAAATGTTTTTAGATTAGAGCTGATTCAATCATTTAAGTATTCAGAAGTTACACTCAAGGGCCTGGTTGAGATGGTTGATGGCCAGCCAAGTATTGAGCAGCCTATTGCTGATTACCTTTCTGATTCTGGCCATTCAAAGTTAAAAGACTCAATGGAGGTGGCAGCTAACTACGTGATGGGTCATTGTAGAGGGCTGACTTTTAGCACTGCTTACATGGCTAGGGGTGTCGGGACGCGAATCAGGATTCATAGGTATCATGAGCCTGGAAACACCCCAAAAAATGTGAGTAAGCTCAAAATGTATATAAAGAGCACTGCACTTTCAGGTGTAATAGGTGGCTCTGTTCCAGCGCTTATAACAACAATACTTTCATACATGAAAATATTTTCTTCAAAATTGCCTAATATAGGCCAGCAGACTTTAATGTGGGGGCTTTGGGCCATATCCGGTGCAATAGCAGGTTCTCATTACACCCAAAGAGTGTCCAAAAACCCTAGAAAAGAGTACTTTAGGGACAGGTCTTATATCGGGAGGGAGATAATTGTCAACAATGAGATATCATTAAGCCCTGAAGATAAAGAAATGGTTCCTGAGCAAGGAGATTATAGGGGAAAAATTGCTTCTTACACAGTAATGCCTCAAAAAATCAAAAGAAAAGAATATCATGCGCCTTATTTAACTTTAAGAGAATGGTCTAATCAAAATCCAGAAGCTCCTTTATTTACAGTCTCATTAAGCGCTTCTGCATCCCATGTAATTGGCTTTGCTTCTCTTGAAATGAAAATTGATGAAGATTTTATAAGGCTAAGCACAATGAAAAGCTTTACCCATACTGTAAACCCTGCAGAAATTCCAGGAAAAGGAATCACATTTGCAGAAAATTTAGAGGAAATAAAAAATAAATCAACATTTTTTTATAAGCCAAAGTATTAATTTGACCAGCTTTGCACAAATAGTCCCTAAAAAGTAGCTCTTGCACAATAAGTGGGATTTTTGCACAAAAAGTAAGCTAAACCAACTTTGCCTGCTTTTCTGTCTTTTCTTCCTTAATCGATTTGCCTCTATGCCAACCAGAATAATACATAACGGATTTTTCCTTGCTTACCTTAAAAATTGGCTTCTTTTTCTTCTTGGATTTTTCTTTTGCTATTTCTTCTTCCAGAATTTTAAGTAAGTGTGTGTCCATATTATTTATTTGTTCATATAATCCTCTATCTAAATAGCAACCGATTCAGATAATTTATGGTTTCTTTGACTAAATCTCTACATTCTTTTGCTTTCCTTAAATCTATGTTTATATCTTCAATTTCCTTGTGATGTATTATTTTATTTCTTAAATCCTCAAAGCTTTTCAAATCCCTCCAAAGTGGTTTTTGCCTAAACTTTTTAATATCAATATCAGAAAAATTATGAAGGATAAAAAGATTTTTTTTTGTTGTAGAAGGTCTTATCTTAACCTCATGGAAAATTCCGTCATCATTCACACGCAATTCTGTTTCTTGTAAAAATGCTTTTTGATGTTCTTTAATTCTCGTTCCTTTAGACAGACTTTCAGAAATAGCATTTATGTAAGATTCTAGAGAAATCCACGAATGTAATACTGATGCAAAATAATAATATTCTCTCTCTTTTTTGTCTAACTTGCCATAATTTAAATTTGATATAAAATAGTTACTTGCATCTAAATAGAACTTAAAAGTTTTCATTAAAATGCTCGTTTTCTTTTTTCTTCTGACCTTATAGTATCATCATTTGAGTGGAAAATATCTATTGCCGCTTGGCACATATCATCGGTTATTTTTGGTTTTTGTGCATTTGAATATCCTAAAAATAGATGTAACAATCTTCCCCTTTCTTTTTCGTCATTTCTTGTTCCTAATCCCCTGTATCCTTCTGGGTCTGATTTATGCTTTGCTTTTGACATAGCCACAGCATTTAATGGGTCATTATCCCCACTTAAATCTGGCAAATCATACAATTTTTTCAATCTTTTTTCATCACTCTGCAAAACTCCAACTGCAAATGACCAGCTTGTAATAATTGCTAAACTATATGCTTTGACCTTATATGCCCTCTTGCTTGGTGTTTTCATTTTGTCTGCTTTGTCAAACTGTGCATCATGCAATTTTGCAAACATTTTTCCAGCTCCAATTAAGTCTGTGTCACCAAACCTTTGTTCTTTTTTGAATTTATTGAATATTTTTAGATATTCTTTGTCCGTATCTCTTCCAGATTCACATAAATAAGGAATTTTTGCATCTTTATCTATATCACCCTTATACTCTTTACCTCTGTAAAAGTTTACAATAAAACTCCTTATCATTCTTACAGTAGGTGTAAAATCTTCATATCTTCTTTTATCATCAAAATCTTCTTTTTCATTTAATATTCCAGTTTCATAGCAAAATTTCCTTAACATTCCAGAAGGTTCTAATCTATGTTCTTCAATCCTATCTCTCAAATCTGGGGAAACATTAATGTTTGTGTTAGAAATCCTCATAATTTCTGCTCTTTGGTCTTTATTCAAATTAAAATAAACCCGTATACCATGAATAACATCAACTCCTTCTTTTAATGCCCTTTTGATAGCTTCATCTCTATGCTGACCCCCTAAAATCTTCAATGGCTTTGCTTCTTTGTAGGTTGTATTAAATTCAATGACTATATCAGAAAAAGCCCTTCCCTGATTTGCATCTTCAACCATTTTAAGAAAATAAGTATTATCTGGTTCTAATTCCCTATTAGCCCTATATTCTTCTTGAAGTTCTGGGTCTATTGACAAGTCTTGGTCTGTAAACTTTACCAAATCACTTGCTTTTATATGGCACTCTGTAAAAAAAGAATCTGATTTAGCATCTTTTGAGATAAAAAGAGGGGCATTATTTTTATCTTCTACTAATGGTATAACAGACCTAAAATTATCAATTTCTGATATGGCATCATCAGGTATGTTTTCATTGGTTACAATCAATTCATTTCTTTCTGGCTTTAGAGCCGTTCTTATTAGTTCTTCAACAGCTTGATTATTGTTTTTTAGCCTTCGTTGGATTTTGTATCTTAAAACATTATTCCATAATTCATCAGAGGTAATTAATTGTAATTTCAGTTTAGGTTGTTCTTCTTTGGTTATTTTTTCTTCCATAGCTGTATATGAAAACGAACTTTTATTTAAATCTTTCGTTTTTATCTATGATTATATATGGTTATATATAGAAAAGTTTATATAGTAGCTATGTTTCCTAATCATATATGATTGTATATAATCATATACAATTTATACAAAGGTGAAACAAAATGCAACAAGAACAAATGGAAGTAAGGAAGCAAAGGGGCTATGAGATAGCCAAGACATCAAGGATAGTAAAAACCGAGAAGGGCTGGAAAGTGCCTTCTCAAAGTGGTAGCGGTTTTTACATTGTCAAAAGCAATGGCTTCGGGGCTGAATGTGATTGTCCAGACCATGAATTAAGGCAATGCAAATGTAAGCATATCTGGGCTGTCGAATTAATCGTAACCCAAGAGGTAGATAATCAAGGTAATGTAACAATAACCAAGACCATAAGGAAAACTTACAGCCAAGATTGGAAGAACTACAATTTAAGCCAGCAAAAAGAGAAAGAATTGTTTATGAAATTATTGGCGGATATAACGAGCAGGATAAGACAGCCAGCTTATACTTTCGGCAGACCGACAATACCTTTAAGTGATATGGCTTACAATGTTATCTTTAAAGTATATTCAACCTATTCTGGAAGAAGATTTACAAGCGACATGAAGATAACAAAGGAAAAGGGTTACATTGAGAATACAGCCCATTTCAATAGCATATTTAACTATTTGAGAAAGAAGGAATTAACACCTTTATTGGCTCAAATGGTAACAATAACTTCCTTGCCATTAAGGACGATAGAGCATGACTTTGCCATTGACAGCACAGGATTTGGCACTTCAATATTCCAAAGATGGTTTAGTTTCAAGCATGGCAAGGAAATCTCATCAAGAATATGGGTTAAATGCCATTTTGTTACAGGCGTTAAGACAAACATAATCCCAAGCGTAAAAATTACTTCTGAATTTGACAATGACTGCCCACAGCTTCCAGAATTGGTCAATAAGACAGCCGAAAACTTTGACATGGAAGAAGTAAGCGGTGATAAGGCATATTTGAGTAGGGATAATTTAAAGCTGATTTCAGAGCATGGGGCAATGCCTTATGTCCCATTCAAAGAAGGCAACACAGACAAGGCAAGAGGCACAATGGTATGGACAAAGATGTATCATTACTTTATGATGAACAGAGACGATTTTCTTGACCATTACCACAAAAGGAGTAATGCGGAAAGTTCTGTCCAGATGATTAAGTCAAAGTTCGGGGATTTTGTAAGGAGCAAGGATTGGACAGCACAAGTGAATGAGGTATTGTGCAAAATTATATGCCATAATATTGTGGTAGTTATACACGAAATGCACAGCTTGGGGATTAATCCAGATTTTACCAATTAAATTCTTTTTTATATTTTCTTAATTTCAAATTTTCATAAACTTGGTTTATATCTTGACTATTTAATGGGGGTAATTCACCAAAATAATCTGCATAACCCATTAATAGTCTTGCTTCTTCTTTTTTATAATCACCAAGATACTTTAAGGTAAATTTCAAATTATTCTTTCTAAACACTCTTTTTTTATCCAATTCGAGTATGTAATATCTATAACCAGCAGGGTGTTCTCTGCTTTCATTATTTATTCCTTTTATAAATTCCTTTAATCTTTTATTAATATTTGAACTATAACCAATATACAGAATACCCAATTTATCTTTAGTAATTAATCTACCTATAATTTGCGGTTTTCCTTCGTTATAGCATCTTATTTGATAAACACCAGATTTCTTTTTAACATACTTGTTAATAATTTTATTATTTAAAGGAAAAACTTTTGTCATAAATCTCAACTAAATTTAAGAAGTATAAATATATGTATGTTAGTAGGTTTTTATATTAGGAGCATTTTGCACAAAAAGTCTTAATCCTGCACAATAAGTCAGAGTTTTTGGCTACTTATTGTGCAAAGCTAATTTGACCTAAAGATATTTAAATCAAACTTTGATTCTTGGGCTTATGCCTCTGTAGCTCAGACATGCAAGAGCAATGGCATGGGGCAATAGGTGGAGCGTACGGCTGTTATCTTCTAAGAAAGAAACCGTAAGGTCCGCAGTTCAAGTCTGCGCAGAGGCGTTTGAGGGGTTAGGAAAATTTTCTTTCTAACCCTTCCACTTTGTAATTTTCCAGTAATTTTATAAATTAACTAATCTTTCATAGCTCTTCTGGGTTCGTAGCTCAGTCTGGCAACTGTAAACTATCTTGTTTCGCTGGACATTAGAGCGCTGCTCTGATAAGCTCAAGAAACCTTAGGGTTTCAGAGAGGCAGAGGTCGACGGTTCAAATCCGTCCGGACCCATTTTGATTTGGCGCAAAAAATTTTAACTACCACAAAGTTTAAATATAAGTTAGTATTTTAGAATAGCAACACTTTATTAATTCGCTAAAATGGGAATGAGGAGGGGTGCGTAATGAATTTTAAAATAAAATCTTTTGTTGCTTTGATTATAGTTTCCGCTTTCTTATTAAGCAGCTGTGAAGTTTATCAAACTCTTTACGGCCCAACAGGAGGTGCTGTAAACACATCAGAAAAAGAGCCTTCAAAAGCGCCTTTAGAAAATACAAGCGCGGTAGATGATGGGTATAAGGAAGAGGAAGACAAAAAAAATACAACTGAAATCGATACAGAGAAAGGGGGGTATAAAGAAACAGAAAAACAAGCGGAAGGTGTATCCCAAGAAAAGCCAATAGTTGTGATAGTGCAGGAGACTGACCTTATAAGCCTAGCGCCTAAAGCAGATGACCCTGACAAAGACACTACATTAACCTTTACATTTACATCGCCATTAAACGAGGAAGGAGAGTGGCAGACAACATACGGCGATGCCGGCCAATACACAGTTACTGTAACAGCATCAGATGGCGAGTCAACAACAAGCAAGGATGTTTTAATAATTATCAACAAAAAGGAAGAGACTCCCGTAATTGACATCGCAAAGCCTATAGAAGGAGCATTAGCTATAGACGAAACAGAAGCTATAGAGTTCAGCGCAGCGGCGAGCGATTTAAACAAAGATCCTTTGATGTATGGATGGAAGCTTGACGGGGTTGACGCAGGAAATGAGGATAAATACACATATACAACAACTTATGATGACGCAGGAACACACACTGTTAAGGTTGATGTGTCAGACGGCACCTCAAGCGCCAGCAAGATTTGGTCAGTGAATGTTAGGAATGTAAACAGAAAGCCAAATTTAGAGAAGATAAATGATATAGAAGCTAAGGAGACAGACAATATTGTGATAACTGCTTTTGCAACAGATGATGATAAAGACACTATAACCTATTCAATCAATGAAAAGAATTTTAAGCAGGAAGATAATGCATTCACATGGCGAACTGATTATGACAGCGCAGGAGAATATAAAGTGGTGGTAAGTGCAAGCGATGGCAAGGATACAACGGAGCAGGAAGTATCAATAAATGTCAAGAATGTAAACAGGCCGCCTGTCATAACAGACATAGTGCAGAAAAAATAATAACTTATATGAATAAAAAGCTCGTATTATTTTTAGCTATATTTTTGCTTTGCTCATTTATTGTGTACTCTGTCAGCACATTCACAATACAGGAGACGGAAAGGATAAGCCTAGAGCCAAATGCTACTGACCCAGATTCCGACAAGCTTTCTATAACCTACAGTCTGCCCTTTAATGAGAAGGGAGAATGGCAAACTGATTATGGCGATGCTGGAGAGTATACCGCAAGAGTAACTGCTTCTGACGGCATTACAAATGTTTCAGAAGATGTCTTAATTATTGTGAAAAAGAAGGAAGAAAGCCCTAAAATTGAGTCAGTTGAGCCGAAAAAAGACGATTTAGGTATAAAAGAGGCGCAAGGCATCCAATTTAAAGCTCTGGCAAGCGACTTAAACAAGGATGAGTTAAGCTACCAATGGCTTTTGGATGACAAAAAAGCTGCGGATGGCCAAGAGTTCTATTACGATACAACCTATGGGGATTCTGGAGAGCATAAAGTTGCTGTTGTTGTTTCAGATGGAGCTATGGAAGCAAGAAAAGAATGGGATGTCAAGGTTGAGAATGTCGATATAGAGATTTTAATGGATGATATTAAAGACTTAACTGTGAATGAAAATGAGGTTGTAAGGTTGAATATTCCTAATTTCAAAAAATATAGCCTAGAGTATTCGATTTCAGAGCCATTAGGCAATAAAAATGAATGGAAGACAACATACAATGACTCAGGCGCTTATAGCATTGAGGTGCATGCAGCAGGGAAGGGATTTGATGGAACCAAGTTTGTGGTAGTCGCAGTGAAAGATGTTGACAGACCACCTGTTTTTGACAAAATAGAGAACAAAGTTTTAAACGAGGGTGAAAAGATTGAGATAGTATTAAGTGCCAACGATCCTGATGGCGATGAAGTCAGCTATTCCGCAGATAACCTGCCTGCGGGCGCCAAACTGGAAGGTAATGTTTTCACATGGGAGACAAGCTATGACACAATAAAAAAAGAAGGCATTATAAATTGGGTTATGGACAAGTTTAGAGTGCTAAGCAAAAGCTCCGATATTCAATTTATAGCATCATCAAAAGACAGCAAAGCAGTGCAAGACATAACAATAACTGTAAAAGATGTAAACAGGGCTCCTGTATTGGAGGATATTGAGCCAATAACAATAAGCGAAGGAGAA
>Ga0209541_10002213_pt1 | contig 37129 bp, 37 predicted proteins | sample RifCSPlowO2_01_FD_184027 | JGI IMG/M metagenome (GOLD analysis project Ga0209541, IMG submission 184027) | Groundwater microbial communities from Rifle, Colorado - Rifle CSP2_plank lowO2_0.1 (SPAdes) (version 2) | ecosystem: Environmental > Aquatic > Deep subsurface > Groundwater | place...
GACTGGACAATTTGCCGAGCGGCAATGGCCGCGCCCCGCAGGGGGCGCGGACCATGGTTCCAGAGAAGCACTACCAAGCGAGTCACTTTTTGGCGCGAAGCGCATACTTCCCCTCTGGCGTGCGCATAAACATGTTGCTCTGGAGATTCACCACAATAGTTGCGTCTTTCACATAACGCTCGCGCTTTACGCGTTCAACTATTTCACTACGATCCAGTGCACCGCCCTCGCGTAGAAGTACGCCAACAATAACGTCTTTCACGATGCCGGGCGCATATCCCCATTCTTTGAGCGCATAGAGACCACGGCCAACCAACACAAACCGATTATCTTTGATGAGTTCGTTGTGTGTCGTCGCTGGATGCGCCTCTCGACCAAACAACTTTTTTATACCACCAGCAACTTCAGAAAAATGCATCGGCGAGCCGTGTCGCTTCAGCGTGAGATATGCAAAATCGCGCGTATTTTTGACACGCACATGCGGCGATTCCACTCTCCCCCACTCACCCAAAGGATTTTTACCGATGCGCTTGGAAATAGCGAGCCAGCGAAGAAGCACATCGCTATCGCGAGTTTTCACGCCCTCCTGCTTTAGCATTTTATCAAACAACGTGATGCACTCCGCTTCCGACATAAGTGTGTCTATTGCGGTTTCCTTGTAAAGCGCCATGAGTGCGCGCTCCACTTGTCGCGCCAACTGCTCGTCTATGTGCCAGCGGCGCTTGAAATCTACGTCCTCGCGCACATCATTGAAATGGTGTCCTACCGTGAGCAAAAAAGCCACGTGATTACGGTCAACGGGCATCTTTGGAATTTCTACAAAAATAACGTCTTCTGCGACCACCCCTCCAAGTGTGTGAAGTGCCTGCTTAAGGTTATCCCACACCGACATATGTTTCGTATACGAATCCGCCTGCCGAATAGTCGTGATGCTGTGGTTTTCTATTTGGCGGATACGCTCGCGCGTAATGCCATATTCCTTACCAATGGCATCAAGAGTCCGCGACTCTCCGGAGAGCGACAAGCCGAACCTATCAACAAGCACTTTCCGTGACCTGTCCGGCAACTCCACAAGTAATTCCTTGGTAACAACACGAGGTGAAAATGTAATCATGGTTTGACTAATATGACTAGTGTTGCGTAACTTGTAGCAAAGGGCTGCAGGGTTGTCAAGTGCTATGGTTTTAAAGGTTGTCCACACTCTATACACGAAGAATGAGATTTGCAACTAAAAAGCGCTCGCGCAAGATTTGGTAGAATTGCGGAATGGCAACCTCGCCCACCCGTATTCCCCCTCATGACATAGACATGGAGCGTGCGCTTCTCGGCGCACTTATGGTAAGCACGGAGACGATGTATGAAGTTGCTGACGTCGTCAGTGTCAATTCTTTCTATGCGGGAAAACACCGAACAATTTATGACGCGATACTCTCGCTTCACGCGAAGAGCGAACCCATAGACGTCGTCACCGTCTCCGGAAAACTGAAAGAGAAAAAAGTTCTTCAAGACATTGGCGGGAGCGCATACCTCTCCGAGCTTACAGGTACTGCGGCGAGCCCCGGAAGCGCGCGGCACTATGCGCACACGATACAAACAAAATTTCTTCTGCGCTCTCTTCAAGATGCGGCTGCGAAAATCGGCGAATTGAGTTTTGCAGAAGATCGGGAAATTGAATCGGTATTGGATGAGGCGCAGATGGCGGTCTTCGCAGTTTCCAACGCTCCGATGCTCCGCAACTTCTCAACAATCAAAGAAGCACTCAGTGAGGCATGGGAGCGTCTGGAGCATTTGCAAAAGAATGAGGCGGCACTGCGCGGCATTCCCACCGGCTTCGCCGCGCTTGATAATCTCCTCGCGGGATTCCAAAAATCAGACCTGATTATTCTTGCCGCGCGTCCCTCATACGGAAAAACATCGCTCGCCTTAGACATCGCCAGGAACACCGCCACTAAGCACGGAACGCCGGTCGGCATTTTTTCACTTGAAATGAGCTCCCAGCAATTGGTGGACCGCATGCTCGCCGCCGAGGCAGGCGTTAACTCGTGGAACTTGCGCACTGGTCGTCTTTCAAAAGACGACGAATACGAGCGCCTCCAGCGCGGTATTGCATCACTCTCCGACGCTCCGATTTATATAGACGACAAGCCATCCTCTACCGTTCTTTCCATGCGCTCCGTGGCGCGCCGCCTCAAAAGCGAGAAATCACTCGGGCTTGTTATTATTGATTACCTTCAACTCATCACGCCGACGACCACGGGTTCCAATATTTCCATAGTCCAGCAGGTAACGGAGATATCCAGAATGTTGAAGGCGATGGCGCGCGAGCTTGACGTGCCGGTCTTGGCGCTCTCCCAGCTCTCGCGCGATATAGAAAAAAGGCGCGGTAGACCGCGTCTTTCAGACCTTCGCGAAAGTGGCTCGATTGAGCAGGATGCAGACGTAGTGATGTTTATTCACCGCGAAGACAAAATGAACGATAATACAGACCGCCCCGGCATAGCGGAAATTTTGATTGAGAAGCATCGTAACGGCCCAACCGGAAAAATTGAATTGCGATTCGACGAGGAAAAAACAACCTTCGTGCCGATTGAAAAGAGCAATTTCGGCGATTTCACTCCGGAAGCGGTAGTGACGACGGCGGATGACGAACCGTTTTAAATAGCTTTTAGCTGATAGCTGTTAGCTTATAGAAATACAAGGAGAATTTTAAAAAGCTAGAAACTATAAGCCAACAGTTTTCTTAAAGCAACATAACCGCTACAATAACAATAATGTCCGAGAACGCGATAGATAGACTAACTGAGATATTTAAGAGATTTCCTGGAATTGGTCCGCGTCAGGCGGGGCGATTTGTGTATTACCTTTTGCGCTCACCACCGTCACTGCGCCGAGAACTTGTGGATGCCGTACGCGGCATTGCGGAGGCCGCCAAGCAATGTCCAACATGTTTCCGGTATCATTCCGATAAACAGAAAGAGTGCAGTGTGTGCCGAAGCGCAAGCCGGGACACATCACTTCTTATGGTCGTCGCATCGGACGCCGATCTCTCTTCCCTTGAACACTCCGACACCTACAAGGGACGCTATTTCGTTCTCGGTGGCACCGTGGCGCTTGGCACAGACAAAAATCCCACATTGCGCACAAAAGAACTCCTTGCGTCACTTCCCATGCGTATTGAAACGGGTCTTCAAGAAATAATCCTTGCCTTCCCTGCGAATCCCGAAGGCGATGCGACCGCCTTCCTCATCCGCAACAAAATCCTAGAGGCGACGCCTCTAGGATTCACGCCTCTAGGATTCAAGATAACGGCGCTTGGCCGGGGACTCTCCACCGGGAGTGAGCTTGAATACGCTGATCCCGATACACTTCGGAATGCGCTAGAGAATCGGAGATAGACGTTCTAATCGTTGTATACGTTATAATCGCCCATGCGTTTTGCGTTTAGAACGACTAGAACAATTCGTGCGGTATATACATTTAGAACGGTTATAACACCTACAACGTTTACAACGCGAGCATTACAGTGCTGTGATGCGAACCTTTGTATACGGCTGTCGATGTCCCTTCCCCGTTCACAATTCGCCCGTCTGGTGCGGGCTCAATGTGAGGGACTTCGGCCACCAACGATATACCGCACCGAAAACGTTACGATAGTTTCGTAATCTTAACCTTGGAGTATGGTTGTCTGTGGCCTCGTTTCTTAAAATAGCGGCTCTTCTGACGGTAGCGAATCACGACAATCTTTTTGTGTCTCCCACCCTCCACAAACTCTGCTCCCACTTTTGCGCCGGAAATATAGGGCATGCCCACTTTCGTCTCTTTCCCGTCATCAAGAAGCAACACCTTGTCAAAAGTAATCTTTCCACCCTTGACATCAGAGAGTTTCTCAATCGTAACTACGTCGTTCTCCCGAACGACGTACTGCTTGCCGCCTGTTTCAATAATGGCCAAAATCATACTTGAAATGAAACTATACGGCATCGCGCGCGATTTCGCAATACACACCCATTACTAGGACTACTACCCCAGGCGGGAACACAGTTAACAGCAGAAACCCCGCAAGAAGGAGTGTGTCATGCAAAAATGCAAAAAGCCGCACGACTTTTACGGGGAACTTGGTGAAGACCCGGATCACAAACCGGGAGATAGCGGAGAGCAGAAAAAAGACGACGCGCGATGTGTATCAATTTGTGCCGCAAAAATATTCGGCATAGGTTTTCTAATTCTCATACTTCTCGTTGGACTGGCCAGTGTCATTTACATAGCATCCCAACACACCTTCTAAAAAGGCCCGTCGCATTCGGGCCTTTCTGTTTAGAATATGTTTGAAGGCCTCACTTTCGGCAAACAGTTTTAAACATACTCTAAACTACTCTGCTACTTGCGGCCTCTCCAAAAGTGGCGCCTCTAGATTGGCAGATTCTCCGGTGATGCGTAACACGTCTTTATCAATCTTTCCGAGCTCCTTCGTGCCCGCGTTGTAGTGGTTCACGGTTGTGGAAAGCGACGCGCCGACTTTTTTGTAATAATCCTCATACGCTTTTAAGTGTCGCGAGAGACTTTCAACATTCTTTGCAATATCTTTTGCCGTCTCTTCTATTTTAAATGCTTTGAATCCGTAGAGAACCGATTGTAAGTACGCCGCAAAGGTCGTCGGCGATACGATAATCACTTTCTTGTCGTTGTATGCGTAATCTATCAAATTGCGCGTATTCACCTTTACCGAACCGACCTCATTCACCAACAAGTCGTAGTAAATCGCCTCCGCCGGAATGTACATGAAAGCGAACGGGAGCGTGCCGTCTTTCACACGCACATATTTCGCGCATTCATCTATGCGCAGTTTCAAGTCGTTCTTGAATTGTTTTTCCAACTCTTCCCGCTGTTTTTCGTCCACCGCGTCCACCAAACGTTGGTAATTATCAAGTGAAAATTTTGCGTCAATCGGAATAACGCCCTCTTTGGTAACCACAACAGCGTCAACGGTCTCACCGCCGGGAAATTCGTACTGCATTTTATACGAGCCAGGCGGCAAAATATTTCCGAGAATAAGCTCCAGCGACGCCTCGCCTAGATTCCCGCGCTGTTTCTGGTGCTTCAAAACCTTTTCAAGATTCGCGAGCTGTTCCGCGATTCCCATAAAACGCGTTGTGGCCTCGTTTGTTTTCGTCTGCTCACGGGCAACCTCGCTCAACTGCTTAGCGACAAGGTCGCGAATATCGCTCGCGAGCCGCTGACTCTCGCCGAATTGCGTTTTCATAGATTCGAACATCCGTGTCGTCCCCTCGCCAAGCTTTCCTTCAAGCGAACGTGAGAGTTCCTGGAGCTGGTTTTGCAAAAGTACGAGACTTTGAGAATCCTGCGAGCCGGCTGGTTTGCGGAGAAAAAGGAACGCCAAAAGCGCGAGATTCACTATGAGAAGTCCTGCAATAATCCAATCCATGCTGAGATTCTAGCACATGCTATACTGGACTACATGTTTCCAAAACGTATTAGAACCGACATGACCGCCGCGATGAAGGCGCGAGACGACCTGCGCGTGCAGACGCTCCGCGGAGCGCTTGCCGCATTTACGAACGAACTTGTGGCGAAAGGCAAGAAGCCTACTGATGAACTGCCTGACGCGGATGCGATAATCGTGCTAAAGCGCCTCGCAAAACAGCGCAAAGAAGCGGCGGAGCAGTATGAAAAGGGCGGCCGCGCGGAACTCGCTCAAAAAGAGATGGCGGAATTAAAGATTATTGAAGAGTACTTGCCGAAAATGGCAAGCCGTGAAGATATTGAAAAAATCGCACGAGCGAAAAAAGAAGAACTCGGTGCTATCGATGCTTCCGGTATAGGAAAATTGACCGGCGCCGTTATGAAAGAACTCGGGGGCAATGCCGATGGCACCGTTGTAAAAAAAGTCGTTGCCTCATTGTTTTAGTGGTATGGCATCACCGGAAAAATTCGTTTCCGGATTGCCGGACAAAGAACCGAGGCGCGAACCGACACTTGAAGAGATTATAAAAAAGAACGAACCCGGCATTCGCAAAGAAGCAATCCGCCGGAGAATCCGCGTACCGCACGAAGGCGCTCCGGTCCCCAAAGGTGTGCGTGGAGCCACAAACCGCATGCTCGGTGAACGTGACGAGTAGTTGGCAGTTTGAGATTTTTAACATACTACAAAAAGTGTCCTATCGGACACTTTTTGTAGTATTGCGTATTGTTTGACAAGATATAAGACTTATAGTATCTTATCTTCTGACCATGGTGGTCCTTGAGAAGGGAAAAGAATGAGCAAAAAGGATTTGCGAAAAAGCTTGAGCGCGCACGTGCTCGCACCGGAACATCTGCGCAGGACGGAGGTCGCATGCGCTAGCATGATTCATCTCATGCCGTCCGCAAACGACCACTCTAGACGCTTCAGGATTGACGATCTCACCGTTGAGTTTGAGGTCGTAGGGAGCGAACTGGTAGGCACCATCCACAGGATGCGTCGCCAACAGCGCCTAGGCGACGAGGCACGCGATCTCGCGTGGCATCGTGCCGCTGAAGAGTTCCTAATTATGAATGAGATGGAGCCACTCCCGCATCCTTCTGCGGGCATGAATGGCTAAATCTTTTAAGACGCCGCCAACGCGGCGCCTCTTTATTGCCAAGCGATGTGAGAGAAGTGAACGTGTACTCACGTTTACTTCCGAGAGAGCGCGGGCAAAAAACGGTTTAATACTGTTTATTCTTTGAGTACGAACCGCCATTCCATATTCGCCCACTTCTCTCCCGCATAAGAAACACCGACGCGCGCGGTTCGCAAAATTTTTGAGTCCGGTACGCGCACGCCGCGCTCAACCCATAACCCGCTCGCTTTTGAAGCGGGTTTTTTGTTAAGTGCGCGCGTAATATTCAATGCCTTCGTGAGCCGCGCGGGACCCGAAATTCCCGCCACTCCGCGAATTAAAACTGCCGATGGATACCCAGTAGCACCGCATACGATATTTAACATCTCATGCATGCCATACACCAAATACACGTACCAGTGTCCGGCTTTACCAAACATAACCTCTGTGCGCGGCGTTTTCCCGCGCGAGGCGTGACTCGCGCGATCGTGAAAGCCGTCGTACGCCTCGGTTTCTATGATTTTATAGCGCCGTACTCTGCCGCTGTGACGATGCACAAGGTATGCGCCGAGGAGCATGCGGGCAACTACAGGCGCTTTTCGTGCAAAAAACACATGTCCCAATATCATGTTGAGTCAGCGAATCTCAATAAAAAGAGTACAGAAACCAAACGAACGCTAAAATTCCAAGCACCAAGCACCAAATTCCAAACAATGTCTAAATTCAAATTACTAAATACCAAACACGACATGCCTGTTTTGAATTCGTGATTTTGGTGATTTGAATTTGTTTGGAATTTGGGATTTGTAATTTGTTATTTTCCTTGAGCTGTCTGTGTTCTGTGCTTTTAATCGTCGCTCAACACCGCGAGGAACGCATGCCCTACTAGTACTCCATTACATTAATTCTCAATCCTGTTGGATCGTACACTGAAGTATGTTTGAAACTGTTTGCCGAAAGCGAGCGCACATAGTGCCCGAGAGAACATCGCGCAGGAAACTCTCAAGTTATGACCACGCCTCGCAGTAGTGATACAGAATCCTTTGTTTCTTGCGTCCTGTTCGGGGCGGGCACTATGCAGCGAGCGCAGGCTTTCAAACATACTCGGAAGATAGGTTGGGAATTATGGTAATGCGGTATCAAAACACCACACTTCTGCGTCTCGTGAGCAACACGACGCCGGAGAAAACGGCGACGAGAACAAACACAATAGCGAACGCGGCGGGAATGGATACATGCAGAGCAAGCACGGCAAACATGAGTGCGGCGATTACTTTTCCAATCGCCGCACCCATTTCTTTCAGAACGGTATGCTCATCAAGATATACCCCCTGGTCGGCGGTATGTTCAAAGGCGAGTATGTCTGTTTCTTCGCGGTCACTCCCGTACGCGTGCGCATACACACCGACGGCAATAATGGCAATTGGCGTGGCCGCAACAAGGCGGAATATCCATGCGGACACTATGTGTGCCGCGCGTACCGATGGCGTATGAAGTACCGAAGACTGCGACGAGAAGCGACGCAGGGTGAAACGCACAAAAAGCACCGTGAGCAAGGTGAGAGAAAACACGAGTCCGAGAAGCGCGTAAGAGCGTTCAAGGAGCATGAACACGGCAAGCGGCCAGATGAGGAACAGCGCGGCGGAGTGCGCGCCATCTATGGCGGCGCGTAGTACCACAAGGCGGTGATATGACCTGAAAAACTCTCTGAATGTTTCCACCGCGCCCCACGGGTATCGCTCCACCACATCAGGAATGCGCAGATGGGGTACGAGCGACAAGAACACCAAAACCGCCGCTGCAATAAGTATCACACTTGGATTCGGTGCGAACGCGGCGGCGTATCCGAACACAAGCGGCATAAGCGCAACTATAATTTCATATGCGCGCCCCTTCGCACCGACTCCCATGTGTGCCCGATACGAAATCCAATACAGCGCACGATACACGCCAAAGAGAATCGCGAATGCAAAAATACCCCACACACCCGGCTGACTAACGAAACCCCATAGGGAAAGACCGAGGAGTATGTATGCGGTAGAGAGAACCAGAGTCGCTTTTGCGGTCGGAGACTTCACGCCGTTCCTGACCGCACGCGCAGAGAATGGCGTGAGCACATACGCAACTGCGTGCGCAAGGCAGAATGTCAGCGCCGTATGATATGCGGCTTCCCCAAACGAACCGAGGCGAGCGAAATATTCAAATATGAAAATCCACGCGAATAGAAGCGCACCGGATTGCGCCAAGCGAAAAAGTAGACGATGCGCCGAGAGTGCGTCAGTCATACCGTGGCACTATTTATAACGCCTGTAAGCGATTTTCCCAAGAGGTGAAACGGGGAGCAAAAAGAGGTACCACGACGACTAGAATATAACCGGCCCATACATGCCAATCGTAGTAAATCTCCCAGCCGGCAAAGGGCACCGCGAACACGGCATCCAGGAGTAGAACTATGATTGCCCAGCCGATAGAGTATGGCACAATATCAGACCAGCGCGGCAGACGGAGCGCTCTACCTGCGATAGAAGCAACGGCTACGAGCACGGCAATATTGAGACCGATGGGAAGATACCCTTCCACAATCCCGTATGTAAGAAAACCAGTCCACGCCAAAAACGCAACGGCATAAATAACTATCCCCCACCCGACTAGTTGAGAGTACCTCATGTATGGTAAGTATACATCACACATATGACGAACGTGGTGCTCTGGTGTGTATACCGAATTTTCAATTTTCAATGGCCAATTTTCCCCACACCAAAAATCTCACCGCAAAACTTCTTATGTTCTATCGTGTACCACACATGGGTACATGTTATATGTCCGTGTTCGGAAACGTGCTGATTTTGGTACGGGGCAGGCAATCAATGTTTTAATGATTCAATCTGGGAACGAAGAGTGAGAGAAATGCATTTGCATCCCCCACCTCCAGCGGAGGCGGCGCGCCCTCTCGGAAGGGTTAACCGTAGTGGAGTACAGCCCGGTTTTGCGTATGCAAAACCGGGCTGTACGTGAGCGCCCTTCCGAGAGGGCGCGCCACCGAAGCGTCCTTTACCAACGTCCACCTCCGCCTCCGCCTCCGCGATCACCGCGATCCCCTCCTCGGAAATCACGGCGAGGGCGTTCCTCGAGAGGGCGCGCCTCGTTCACTGTAAGCGTTCGACCACCGAAGTCCTTGCCGTTCCACAGATCAATCGCCGCTTGCGCTTCCTCGTCGCTCGTCATTTCCACGAAACCGAAGCCCTTTGAGCGGCCGCTCATCTTGTCAACGATGACGACGGCGGACTCAACGGTCCCGGCTTGTGCAAATGCGTCTTTCAATTCGCTGTCAGTGGTTGAATAAGGCAACCCACCAACGTAGAGTTTCTTAGCCATTGTATTGTAACGTTTTGTGAAAATTGCGAACTGCTTTCTCGCGAAAAATTCCACGTCGTGCACTTAGTCAATTTTCATCAAAACTCAATTCTTCTTAATAATCATTAATGTAAACCAACCCTCCTCTTTCTCTGGCTTGAAACCCTAGAAAAGCGGAACCTTACATTCACTGGGCATTATAGAAAATGTTCACAAACAGTCAAGCGTATGTTAATAAGATATCAGCGTCATAGAGGTCCAAGGAGTGTGGGATGCAAAAAAGCACAACCAAAGAAATTGAGGAGGTGAACGTTCTTGTGCGCTCCGCGCGCGCCCAGATGCAGAAGCTTATACAAAGTGGTAAAAGGGTACATGTGATTTGGGACTTTGATGGCGTTCTCGCAGACAGTAGAAGCGATGATATATTCAAACTCACCGGGAGTGACATCAAAGCATACTTTGAGTACGAAGAGCGTTTGCTGTTTGAGAGCCCTGGAAAAGGTTCGTGGCTTCTGCCCATCGCGCATAATTGCGGCTCACTTCCGCATTTTCCGCAGGAACGCTTCACGCAAGACATCGTTACGGCACGCTCAAGCACACTTGCCTTGCGCGCATACAACTTCTGTACAAGTTGGGCATTGCCAGTTCGTTGGATGCTGTGTTTGGGTCATCAACCAAAACAAGAGTCGTACCGCATTATTCTTGAGTCCCTAAAAAACGACCCCGATTACCGGATTTTCTGCGTGGACGATAATGCAAAACATGTGGAGGCGTTTCAAGACGTGGCGCGAGAACTTGGAATGGAAGATCGCGCATTTGGTATTGTGTCTCCCGCTATACGCGCATACACCGAGGACGAGTTGCGTGAATATTATGCGCGCGTTATGGGCGCAGTCGGAGATAGCCCGATACGCGTGCGCGATCCGTCAGATGATTTCAAAGGATTTCTCGTACTCCCGAAAGGATTGGAGCAATACCGAAAAATAATGGGCTCGGTGGAGAATGAGCAACACAGTAGGGGCTATGACGAGGAATTGCGACAGATATTCGTGCGCGTGAATGGCGAAGTTGGCACCGGCCGCTTCAAGACGGAGGAAGAGCTGGAACAAGCCATGAGGGAATTCGTTGTCGGGCTTCACTGCCCGTGAGTGCATAGTCCAGCCCCAGTTTTGCCTTCAAAAGCAAAACTACGGCTGGGCAATTTTTTATATACAAACAACACGCTTTGTATTACTATTATTGTCAACTGGGCCCTTAGCTCATCTGGTAAGATTCGTCGCGCTTCGCGCGAACCAGGCGAATCTTTTTGGAGAAGTGCAGGCCGCCTGCTCGGTTTAGTGCGCGTGCTACGCACGCACACCATATAGAGCGCCTCATTTGTCCCTATACTGTTAAAATTCGTAGAATTTTATACAATATGAAGTGTCCTCGAAAACAAAGGTGGGCCCTTAGCTCATCTGGTAGAGCGCCGCATTTGCAATGCGGAGGTAAGCGGTTCGAGTCCGCTAGGGTCCACCTTTGTTTTCGGGACAATGAGGATGTCAGCGGTTCGAGTCCGCTAGGGTCCACTGAGAAAATAGCAATTTACTTTTAGTTAGGTTTCAACCATACTGTAACTATGGAGCGCGAGCGTATTCCAAATTTTGATGACGCAATTAAAAGGCGTCTTAAAAGAGCATTGTTTGGGAGAGTCGTGGGTGAATCCGCACAAGAGATGTCACGCAAACTTTATAAAGAACTTCACGCAGAAGGTATTCCACTGGCACCAGAAGAAGAGACACCTGTATTTGTATTTCCAGATTTTTCAAACGTTGAGGTGCACTTGAGCTCTGGTAGGTCAATTTATGCCAACCTTCAGCCATAGACGATGATTCGAAGAAGGTTAGAAAACGAAAAGTGATATCCATACAAACTCTTCGCGGTGCTACTTTTCCAAGATATTCGAAAGCTGGACTATTTCCTATGCAATGCTGTTCCAAAATTAAACCCCGGAGTCCACACGTGTCCCGTCATTATTTATCGGGACAATGAGGAGGTCCGGGGTTCGATTCCATGCTGGTCCATAAAACAATACTTCCGCGTTTTTCAGAGAGGATTGCCTCGGGGCTTCGCCCACCGGCTTGGTGGCTTTGCGCCTTGCGCAAAGCCACATAATCACACGTCTCGAAAAGAATTACACACGGAACAAATAAGAAAAACCGACCAAAAGGCCGGTTTTATATCAATGTTTTTGGCGCCCGCCGTATTCTCCAAAGGAGCGATTCGATAATATTGATTCCAAAGAGCACAAGAACAGACGGGCGAATGCCTTCCTTAAACCTTCTAAGAAGGTAGAGAAACGCATTTTCATGGTTTCCCCACGGCATATACATGCAATTTCCGTACCCCTCTCTTGCAAGACGTTCTTGATAAAACATTCTGACACCAAAAAGCCCTTGAATTGCCACGAAGTTTCCATTGGAAAGTAGCGGCTCAATAATGTTTCTTTTGTCGTGCGTTCCGGCAGCGGTGTCAATGCCGAGTCTTGACGCATTTTTGACGAGTTCAATAAAACGCGCCGTGATTTCATCTCTGTTTCTGATTTCACCTTGGTATGCGCCCTTAACAATTCGGATTTTAGAACCACATTTTTTTATTATGCCGAGATATTGAGCCGAACATTTTTGATTTGCGGGAAGCGCGAGACGTGGGGCAAAACCTCCACAGGCGTATGCTTGCAACGCTTTATTTTTCATAATATTTTCGACGAGCTTTACTGTCATATCCATTGTTTCAGGTCCCTCCATATCTATTTCCAGTCCAATGCCATGAGAAAATGCTTCATGGGCCGTATCCACAAGAAGACACTCTGCAAAAGACGGGCTGATATTCATCCCGAGCGAACTTAATTTAAGCGAAATAGAAAGACGAATGTCCGGATAGTGACCGCGAAGATTTTTTAAGTTTCGGATATGCCGGACATATCGTTCGCAATTCGCGAGAGCCGCTGCCTTTGTCGTTATGTCTTCTCCTAAAATATCGGAAATAACGCCGAATCCCAGTTTGTGAAGAACGGACACCATTTCAAGCGCTTCCTCCTCGGTTTCTCCTGCAACGTAGCACTTAAAAAGAGAGTACTTAAAGCAGAAAAAAAATATTCGTTTAAAAAACCGCGACTCAAGAAATGAAAGTTTCATCGTCCTCTCTGCCCCGCCTTCGTGTCAAATCATCATCTTTGTATAGAGTATGAATTTAAATAGCGTTGTCAACCCGTTTCATTTCCCGCGTAGAGCGACAAACACGCGCGATAACGTGCGTGTTTATTGGCGTGTAATACCCCGTAGCTTACCCCCACACACTTACTTTGATGTTGTGTTTTTTATTGCATGTCACGCACGTTTTCAAAAGTTATTTTGTAAAGAGACGGGACGCTTAAAGCGTAAGTTCCAAAACACGCATGCAATGACATCAAAGCAAGTGTCGGGGGCTTGCCTCGCGGATCGACGGGCGACCTGTTTTATTGGTCTACGTCCTCGAATATCCCGCCCCTCCTGACCGAACAGATGGGGGGGTCCAAGGGGAGAAATCCCGCACCGTCCTTTCTTCAAAATCGCAGCTAAAACTGCTACACTGAGAAAGTGAAAGTTAATAAGAGAAAATTAAGAGTTGGAATCGTGAGATTCCCCGGTTCAAACTGTGATTTTGATACCCTCAATTTTTTCAAAAAAGCTAAACATAGCGCGGAGTTTGTTTGGTATCGAGAAATAAAACTACCGCAGTATGACCTCTTGGTATTGCCGGGCGGATTTGCCTTTGGAGATCGCCTCTACACAAGAGCGACGGAGCACTATCGTATTGACCCCGGAGCTCTTGCCGTGCGTTCTCCTGTACTAAAAGCGATAAGGCAAGCCGCCCGTTCTGGCCTGCCAATTCTAGGTATTTGCAATGGTTTTCAAATCCTTGTGAAGGCGGGGCTTTTGCCGGGTAAAATACTCCGCAATAATTCCAAGAAATTTTTTTGTGATTATGCCGCCTGTAAAGTAGTCGGCGGTTCATTTTTTAGAGACAAATCAATGCAGGAAAAATCGTTTACTATCCCGGTTGCTCACGGATACGGCAAGTATGTGGTCTCAAAAAATGAACGGGGGAAGCTTGAGCGAAGCGGACAAGTGTTTTTGAAGTATACAAAGTTCAATCCAAATGGCTCGGTTGCAAATATCGCGGGTGTGAGCAATCCTCAAGGAACCATTTTTGGCATGATGCCACATCCGGAACGCTCATCAGACGCAAGATATTTTATGCGAGCAATAGAAAAATATGTCGCAAAAAACTGAAATACCAAAAATACTTGCCGAGGCGATGGCAAGCGAACATACGAGTTATAAGAGCACGAAGAAATTTCTCTCAAAATTACACACCGCTGGCAAATACGTCATACAGGGCCCTGGCGAAAACGCTGGAATCGTAGACCTGGGACGTGGATGGGCACTTGTAATGCGTATTGAAAGCCACAACCATCCCTCATTCATTAAGCCGTACCACGGCGCGGCAACGGGTGTGGGAGGTATTTTGCGAGATATCTTCACCATGGGTGCGCGCCCAATTGCCTTACTGGATATTCTTCGTTTCGGTACCGATACCCGCGCGCGCCGTCTTTTGCCCGAGGTTGTGCGTGGTATCGCTGATTACGGAAATTGCGTTGGAGTTCCGGTCGTTGGCGGTGATTTGTATTTTGACAGCACCTATAACCATAACTGCTTGGTAAATGTTGCGGCCTTCGGTCTCGTTAGGAAAAATAAAATTATTTACGGACACGCCTTGACACCCGGCAACGACCTTATCTATGTCGGCGCACGCACGGGGAGAGATGGAGTTGGTGGCGCGCAAATGGCCTCAACCAACTTAGATGTTCACGACGAATCCGCCGTCCAAAAAGCCGACCCGTTTCTTGAGAAATTACTACTGGAAGCGTGTTGTGAACTTGCAGATACAAAATGGATTGAAGGAATGCAGGATATGGGCGCGGCGGGATTGTTGTGTTCAACCTCGGAAGTTGTTTTGCGTGGACGCAATAAAACTCGGAAAAACCTAGGCGCAAGAGTGTATTTGAATCGAGTGCCGACAAAAGCGAGAAAAATATCTCCCGTAGAGATGTTGCTTTCAGAATCGCAGGAGAGAATGCTTATTGTCGGGCATAAAAAATATCGAAAGGAAATTTTGAAGGTGTTCAAGCGATGGGATTTGGAAGCCCGCGTCATTGGCAACGTAACAAATGACGGAAAATATACGATTGTCTACGATACGTCGAGCAAGAAAAATTTGGTTCTTCCGATGGAATTCGCCGATATTTTTCCTGATGTGCGAGAAGAGTGGGATGCGACATTGTGGAAATCACAGAACACAAAACATCAAAAGGCCTCACGTCGTATTACACAAAACATTTGGCATCAATACGATTGGATGGTTGGCGTGCGAACTCTCAAAGGTCCAAACAAACCCGGACATTACGCCATCCTTGATGCTCCCGAGGTCGGAAAGAAAATTGTCATTGCGTGGAGTTCCGACGAGGGACTTTCTGATCGTAATCCGGCGCGAGGCATTGAGCACTCGTTTGATGTTTGTAAAAGCCGGATCCGCTCACTCGGTGCAACTCCATTGGGTATCACCAATTGCCTCAATTTTGGACATCCAAAAGATTCAATTCGTGCATTTGCCGAAACAATCGACGTGCTTACGGCGCGATGCAAGAAATTCAAAATACCAGTCGTGGGCGGAAATGTGAGTTTATACAACGCGCATGGTTCACATTCTATAAAACCGACACCTGTGTTAGTCATGGTTGGAGTGAGATAACCCCGGCCAGCGGCGATAGTCCTGCCTAGGGACGCAACTATCTTCCACTTTGGGCGAGAGCAATTCCGTGCTGCAAATACTCCCCCACTGATGAACCGACTGATTCGAGCATGGGAGGAAGAGATGCGCCGTCGTACAAACCCGGTAATGCGTTTATTTCCAAAAGATACGGGCCGCGGCGCGTGAGAATAATGTCGGCACGCGACATATGCGAAAGGCCGAGCGCTTGGTGCGCCGCGCGCGCGATGTCAATAAGCGCAACCTTTTCGTGGCGCGAGAAGTTACTCGGCACCACGTAGCGCGCCGTCGCATTGTGGTGCGTGTCAAAATCAAAATGCTTTACACCTTGCGGCAATATCACGTGCGCGGGCGGAGGAGCGTACAGCGCGTCTCCGCGAAACTCTTGAATAATGGCGACTGTTGATTCGTCACCAATAACATACTCCTCTACAACCGCAGCACCATGAGAATCCAACACGTCGCCTATGGCATCTGACAAGTCAATGACGGTCGCGGCATGTTGTATGCCGTGTCCTGCTCCCTCCAAAGCTGGCTTCACCAAATAGGGCGGTCCGAATTCCTGAAATACCGCTCGCGCCATTTCTCCCGTTGGAATGGAAGTGCTGTGCGTAAAGGAAACTGCGCGTGGCATGCGAATACCCGCGCGCTGTAAAATTTCTCTCGCGCGAATTTTATTGAGCGCAAGCCCGGAAGGAAGCGGGCGAGAGCCAACATACGGCACGCGAGCTCTTTCAAGCACGCGCCCAACCGTGCCATCTTCTCCCACGCCACCATGCATGCCATTCAACGCCACGTCTACCTGTGAAAGCGCGCGCGCCGGATCCACTGGTATACCGCGCACATGCCACACGCCGCGTTTGTCTACGAGAATATCTTTCGTCTGGTAACGTTCTTCAGGGAGCGCTTCGTGCATTACTGCTCCTGTTCTTAACGAAAGAGGATATTCACTTGATGTACCGCCGCGCAACACCCCGACAATTGTCTGTGTCATCTCATGATTGTAACATCACTTCAGCTGCCCGCGTCGCCTCCGGTGGAAACGAAGGGCAAACCGATGCGCCTCGTCATTGGCCAGCAATACCGCCCGCTCGTGTTTTTTCCCTGCCTCGTCGCCTATGATGTCCCGCGGACGATGGAATTCGTCTTTTACTACACCGGAAACCGGAATTACAACACCGGCGTGTGTTAAAACGCGGCACGCCGCGTTTACCTGCGCCCTACCGCCATCTACCACCATAAGCCGCGGTAGAAGCCACTCCGGATGTGCGAGCCGCCGCGCAAGCATTTCAGCAAGCGCTTTTGTGTCGTCATTTGAGACGCTGTGTATCTTGAATGTGCGATATTCGGCTTTCGCAAGTTCATCATCTTCCACCACGGTCATAACCCCGACGGTTTCCGCTCCGGCAGTATGCGCCACGTCATAGGCCTCAATACGAAATATACTGCTTCCGATTGAACCTCCGGATACGACACGACGCTCGTGTTTAATAAGAGAGACATCGCGAATATGTTCTAATGCGGAAACCTGCCGCCGAAGAATTTTGGCATGCTCAAAATCTTCCGCTTTCGCCGCCGTTTTCATCTCTTTCGCAATCCTCTGCTTGAGCCCTTTAAAATTGCCACTGAAGATATCGCAAACGTTGCGAATTGTTTTTGCATATTCTTTTTCATTCACCTCGCCGCTACACACGCCCGGACACAGCCCGATTTGTCGGTTGAAACACGGAGTGCATGTCTTTTTGGCCACTCCATTATTTGCTAATTCGTTTGAATTAGCAAATATGAATGCGCCGGAATCGGAGCGCGGAGTGCATGTGTCACGAAACGGAAATATCTTTCTCACGATGCGGAGCGCCTCCTGTAGTTGTCCGCCATAGGGATACGGCCCGAAAATAGCTTTTAGCTTACAGCTTCTAGCTTCTAATGAATTCAGAGACAATTCGCGACCGCGGATGAGGAGAACGCGTGGAAAAGTTTCTTTCGTGATAACAACATAATTCCAACTTTTGTTATCTTTTGCGCGAATGTTAAACGGTGGCTGATATTTTTTGATGAGATTCGCTTCAAGAATAAGTGCTTCGAGCACCGAATCTGTTTTCTGCCATGTGAGCAATGTAGACTTTTCTATCATTCCAGAAATTGCCAAAGAGCGCTCTTCTGCTACATCGCGCGAGAAGTAACTCCGCACCCTATCACGAAGCGACCCGGCTTTGCCGATATATAAAATCTTTCTCCCTTTTTTAAACAAATACACCCCGGGAGTGTCCGGAAGTTTCTTTGCATTTTTTTTGAAATCTTTCAGTGTCATTGGAGCGTCACTTTTTATTTTTCAGCGCGCACTTGAGATAGTAGCCCGTATGCGAACCATCGGTTTTTGAAACCTCCTCTGGCGTGCCTTTTGCCACCACTCTTCCACCACCTTCTCCTCCGTCAGGACCAAGGTCAATGATGTAGTCGGCGCATTTAAGAACATCCAGATTGTGCTCAATAATCACAACCGTGTTCCCGCGGTCAACGAGTTTCTGGAGAATTACTATGAGTTTTGCCACGTCGTCATAATGCAACCCCACCGTCGGCTCGTCTAAAAGATATACTGTTTTACTCTGAAGCGGCCTATATAATTCCGACGATATCTTCACCCGCTGTGCCTCGCCGCCGGAAAGCGTTGTTGCGCTTTGGCCTAGTGTCAAATAATCCAACCCGACATCGGAAAGCGTTTGTAGGCGATCTGCTATTGCGGGAATGTCCTCGAAAAATTTCAGTGCCTCCTCAACGGTCATGGAGAGAATGTCGTGAATGTTTCGCTTTTTATATTTCACCTCCAGCGTCTCTTTCATAAATCGTTTGCCATTACAAACATCGCAGGTCACATAGACTGTTGGTAGAAAATGCATTTCTACCGCTACAAGCCCGTTCCCTTGGCATGCCTCACATCGCCCGCCTTTCACGTTGAAGCTAAACCTCCCCGGCCCCCAGCCGCGCGCCTTGGCTTCTTCGGTCATCGCAAACATATCTCGAATGTGCGTCCACGCCCCTGTGTAGGTGGCCGGATTAGAGCGCGGCGTGCGCCCTATCGGCGATTGATCAATGAGGATTGCGCGCCCAAGATATTCAGTACCGGAAAATTCTGCCGCGTTATACGTTCTTGCGCTCCGATAGCGTTTGTCAAAGCGCGCCTGTAAATTGCGGTGGAGAATCTCATAGAGAAACGTGGACTTGCCACTTCCCGAAACACCTGAAACAGCAACAAACTTTGCAAGCGGTACATCCACGTTGAGTTTTTCAATATTAAATTTCCCGGCACCGCGTATTTTTATTTTTCCGCGATCCGCCGTGCGCCGTTTTTCAGGAATCGAAATTTCCTCTTCACCGCGTAAATACGAAAGTGTGCGCGAATCGCTTTTGTTTATTTTTGCCGTCAGTAAGTCCTCGAGCCATCCATCAACCACGATCTCGCCACCATGAACGCCCGCTCCGGGCCCCAAGTCCACGATGTAGTCGGAAGCGAATATCGTATCTTCGTCGTGCTCAACGACTAACACCGTATTTCCAAGATCACGCAGGTGCTTCAGGGTTTTTATGAGTTTATCGTTATCGCGCTGATGTAGCCCTATGGTTGGCTCGTCAAGAACATACAACGCCCCCACAAGCCCGCTTCCGAGCTGTGACGCGAGCCGTATACGCTGTGCCTCGCCGCTGGAGAGCGTGTTCGCTTTCCTATCAAGCGTGAGATATTCAATACCCACATCAAGCATAAATTTTAGCCTATTCATAATCTCTTTTATCACCATCCGCGAAATCTCCTCCTCTTTTTTTGTAAGTTTCAAATCCGTAAAAAATTGCATCGCATCCGCAATGGAGAGCGAAGACAATTCCACGATATTTGTCCCCACGTCGGGAGATCGTATCTCCCGATATCGGGAGATACGATCTCCCGATTGAGTGCCGAGCAACACATTCAACGCCTCTGGACGCAATCGTTTTCCTTCGCACACCGGACACACCTCATCGCTGAAATAATACTTAGTGCCAAGTCCTTTGCATTCCGTACAGGCACCATAGGGAGAATTGAACGAAAAGAGCCGTGGCTCGACTTCGGGGAATGAAAAACCATCATGTGGACACATGAACTTCGCGGACACAATGCGCGACTCTCCACTCGCGTCCGTTATGCGTACCAGTCCTTCCGATTCGTGAAGCGCACGCTCTATCGCCTCACTCACCCTTTCGCGGGCGCCTTTTGGGTCATCTTTGAATTCAGAAACGAATACCTCGTCAACAACAATATCTATATCATGCTTAAAATATTTTTTGAGCTCTATTCGCCCGCGCAGAGATTTTTCCTTGCCATCTACCACCGCTTTTTCAAAACCCTTGTTCAACATATCGTAAAGCAGTTGGTAGTATTCGCCCTTCCGCCCTACAACCATGGGGGCTGATATGCGAATTTTCGTGTTTGAAATACTATCTGTGAGTTTCGCCTTCACGGCAAGGCGAGGCTTTGCCGTGGACAAGTTTTTGGTTACGTTCTCTACTGTACGCAGAACGGTTTCTAGAATCTCCTCGTTAGAGTGTTTGCGTACTTCCCTGCCGCACTTCAAACAATGCGGATTGCCAATACGCGCATACAAGACACGCAAGTAATCATAAATTTCGGTAATGGTCGCGACAGTGGAACGCGGATTATTTGAGCGGCTCTTTTGGTCTATGGAAATTGCCGGCGAGAGGCCGGTGATTTCATCTACATCCGGCTTTTGCATCTGCCGCAAAAATTGCCGCGCGTAGGCGGAGAGCGATTCCACATATTTACGCTGCCCTTCGGCAAAAATGGTATCAAACGCCAAAGACGACTTCCCGCTTCCGGAAAGTCCGGTGAAGACAATCATTTTGTTGCGCGGTATTTCCACCGTGATGTTTTTTAAGTTATGGGTGCGCGCTCCTTTTACGATTATTTTTCCGACCTCCTCTTTGTTTTTTTGTGAATTGCTCATACAACAAACCAACCCACGGTTCGCCCGAGGGGTAGGATGGGAATACCTTATCACAACTGACACTATAGCACTACCGCCTCCTCTTTGAGCTCTACGCCGAATTTTTCTTGCACTGCGTCTTTTATTTTTTGCGCGAGTGCGAGAACGTCTTTTGCCGTCGCGCTACCGTAATTCTTGATGTAATTCGGATGCTGTTCGCTCGCAGAGGCATCTCCGACACGCGCCCCCTTAAGGCCCGTCTTTTCAATGAGCCAACCAGCGGGGACTCTTCCTTCACGCGACTGCACACCCTTTTCTTTCTCAAACATTTTCTGTATCTCGCGTGATGCGACTGGATTCATAAAGTACGAGCCGGCGGCTTGCACATTCTGGATGTGTCGTTTCTCTCGCTCCGCAATAGTTTCCTCAATAATCCGCATGCTCTCCTCCGGCTCTACCGGTGAAAGTTTGATCCACGCGCACAGAATTATCCACTCCGGATGTTGCTTGAAAAAACTCTGCCGGTACGCAAATGTACAATCATTGTTTTCCACTAACGCAACTTGTTGCGTTAGTGAGTTAAGGGCTTCCACCTTTACAACGAAGTCCTTGATTTCCGGCCCGAAGGCGCCCGCGTTGCCGCGCACCGCGCCGCCGATAGAGCCAGGAATTCCTGCGAGCTTCTCCCAGCCGCCAAGCCCATGCTTCCCCGCTTCCCGAATGAGCATTAGCAAATTACAACCGGCATCTGCGGTGAGTGTATCGCCATCAAAAGAAAAAGCGCTACCGACAATATGAATGACGAGGCCGTTTATTCCCTCGTCGGGTATGAGCACGTTGCTCTTGCCTGCAAGAATAACAAAACGCACATTACGCTCGCGAGCCCATAGAAGCGCCTCGCGATGCTCCTCTTCGTTTCGCACGTTCACAAAATACCGCGCAGGTCCGCCTATTTTGAAGGTCGTCAGAACACCGAGCGGCACGTTTTCTTGGATATGTAACGTCATGCTTTTTTATTTTTTTTCTCTAACACCCTAATCTCGTCCCTTAGTAAGGCGGCTGTTTCATCCCAGTACCATCCGCCTTCGGCGGAGCTACGAGACTTCGACTCCAAATGTTGCACATTTCGATTCATTGCTTTTTCCTACCTTCTAATGTCGCGAGTTCGTCTCTTATTAACGCCGCCGTCTCGAAATCCAATCGGTCGGCCGCGTCATGCATTTGGCGGCGTTTTTCGCGCGTCAATTTTGCTTTGTCTCCACCATAAAGAGATACATCCATTCTAGCAAGATCTGAAACGGCGCGCTTCCGCGTGCGCTCTATGTCACCCACAATGTCGTGTATGCGCTTTTCAATCGTCTTCGGCGTTATCTTGTGTTTTTTGTTGTATGCAACCTGCACCGCACGGCGTCTGTCCGTCTCCCCTATCGCACGCTCCAGGGAACCCGTAATCTGGTCGGCGTAAAGAATGACGCGCCCATTAACATTTCGCGCCGCACGCCCCATTGTTTGGATAAGCGATGTTTCGCTCCGCAAAAATCCCTCCTTATCCGCGTCCATAATCCCCACAAGCTCCACTTCGGGTAAATCCAAACCTTCGCGTAAAAGATTGACGCCAACGAGCACGTCAAATGTGCCTTTCCGAAAATCCGTAAGAATTTCAATGCGCTCTATCGTTTGCACGCCGCTGTGCACATAGCGCGCTTTGATGCCGCGCTCAACAAGAAACTGTGTTAAATCCTCCGCCATTTTTTTGGTGAGTACGGTGACCATCGAACGCCCGCCGCGCTTCGTCACCGCTTCCGCTTCCGTAATAAAGTCCTTCACTTGCCCCGTATACCCACCTTCATCAAGGCCGGACCTTGATGAAGTTACGATCGGGCGAACGATTATCTCGGGGTCTACGAGCCCTGTCGGGCGCACCACCATTTCAACGGGTTTGCCACTTTTTTCAAGCTCATACTTCGCCGGTGTTGCCGTGGTGTAAAGCGTTTGTCCTGTGCGTTTCAGAAATTCATCAAAAGTAAGCGGGCGATTGTCTACCGCGCTCGGCAAACGAAACCCGTGCTCCACAAGCATATTTTTGCGCGACCTGTCGCCCGCATACATGCCGCCGATTTGTGGAACAGTTACGTGTGATTCGTCAATAATCGTCAGAAAGTCCTTTGGAAAATATGACAACAGGGTGTGGGGTGGCTCGCCGCTCTTCCGCCTATCAAAATGCCGCGAATAATTCTCTATACCATTGCAGTAGCCGAATTCGCGTATCATGGAAATGTCCTGCCGCGTTCTTCGCTTCAATCGCTCCGCCTCAAGAATTTTTCCGGCATCATTTAATTGCTTGAGTCGTTCTTTTAACTCCGCTTCAATATCTGTGAGTGCCGCGTCTACAACGTCTTTCGGCGTCACATAATGCTTCGCCGGAAAAATGAAAGTTGCTTTGTGCGCCGCGTTTATCTCACGTGTCGTCGCGTCTATCTCTTCTATTTTCATGATTTTTCCGCCGGAGAGATCTAGCCGCAGAATAATGCGCCGACTCGCAGGCATTACTTCCACACGGCTTCCGAGCGCACGAAAAGTTCCCGGCGACAAATCGCCGGTCGTTCGTTCAAAGTAAAGTGATATGAGTTTGCGCGTCAAGGTTGCCCGTGTCATTTGTTCACCCTTCGTTAATTTCAGATTTATCTTTTCATACTCAACCGGCGAGCCAAGCCCGTAGATGCAAGAAACAGAGGCGACCACGATAACGTCTTTGCGCGTCAGAAGCGCTTGCGTTGCCGCGTGGCGCAAGCGTTCAATGTCTTCATTTATCTGCGCTTCTTTTTCAATGTAGGTGTCGGTTACCAGCACATACGCTTCCGGCTGGTAGTAATCGTAGTAGGAAACGAAATAGTGCACGGCATTTTTTGGAAAAAATTCCCGATACTCCGCCGCGAGCTGTGCCGCGAGTGTTTTGTTGTGCGCGATTACGAGCGTCGGCTTTCCGTGTTTAGCGATGACATTTGCGCACGCAAAAGTCTTTCCGCTCCCCGTTACGCCCAAAAGCGTCTGGTCGCGTTTGCCAGACTTGATGCCTTTTAGCAATGCGGAAATTGCCTGCGGTTGGCTTCCGGCTGGCTTGTATGAAGATTCCAATTTAAACACGGGCATGCTTGACATTCTAGTTGATTTGTGTACAATAGTCCACGGTGCAAGGAGTGGTCGTGCTTAAGGTATGGCGGACCCGGGGGCAGTACCCGGCGCCTCCACCATCGAGCGCAGATAGAGTATGTGTCCTGAGCCAGAGGGCTGTGACGGAACATGCTTGAAAGGGAGGCGGGCGCTGAGTCCGTCGAGTTCCTTTCTGCGCTTTATTGTGGGGGCGAAACAGGCTCGACGGTATGTCGAAAGCCGGCTAGGGTCCCGCGAGGGAAAACCCAGCTTCGAAGCGCCATTCAAACGCCAACGACAATGCGTTTGCGCCGCAGGCGCTCGCTGCCTAAGCAGCATGCCTAAAGCGGGGTTCGGGGGCACCTGGCAACAGAAGCTCCCACTTAATTCAGTTCTTTCGTTAGAAAGAAGCCGCCAGCGCATGCGCCGGTGGTCTTTTGTTTAATGTACACCTAACACCGTTTATCACGCGGCGCTAGACTCGCACCAAAACGCAAACACTCCGCTTGCCGCGCTTCAAAAGCGCGCATCCTTGGTGGAAATCTTCTCCTACGAGCGCTCGTTCTAAATCTGTAATCGGCACGCCATTCAGCTCTACCGCGTTTTTTGCAATGAACTCCCGCGCCTCTCGTTTGGACGAGGCAAGCTTGGAGTCAATGAGGACATTAATCACCAGCGCGCCATCTTTTACTTCGTGGGTCGGCGCCGTTTCGCGCAAGCGCGTGAGCGCGTCTTCGGAAAGCGAGACGAGAGGCACATCTCCGAAAAGCACTTGCGACACCACTTCCGATTTTTCCGCCTCATCCACCCCGTGCACAAGCGCCGTTACTTCGCGCGCCAAAAGCTTTTGCGCGTGGCGCTCTTTCGGGTCGCGCGCGTGAAGCTCCATAGCTGCGCCGATTTCCGGCGCGCCGAGCATGGTCATTTTCAAAAGATATTCTTTTACTGTTTCATCTTCCGTGTTGAGCCAAAATTGATAGAAATCAAAAATACTCGTCTTTTTCGGGTTGAGCCACACGGTGCCTTCTTCGGTTTTCCCGAATTTTTTTCCTGTTGCTTTATTGATGAGGAGCCCATGTGTCGTGCCGTATACCACCGCTCCCGCCTCACGACGAATGAGATCAATGCCTGAAACGATATTCCCCCACTGGTCAGAAGAACCGTGTTGCCAGTCGCACCCGTATTCTTTGTGTAGGTGTAAAAAATCGTACGCTTGAAGAAGCATGTAGGAAAACTCGGTGTATGAAATGCCTTGCTCGCGATGCTCCAGGCGCTCGCGCACCGCGTCTCTCTGCATCATCGCATTCACTGAAACGTGCTTTCCTACATCGCGCAAAAATTCTATGAGATTTACGCTCTTCAGCCAATCTGCGTTATCTACAACGCGAAAATTATTGGATGAAAAAAGATTCTTCGCTTGCTCGGCTATTGCGGCAGCATTCGCGGCGATGGTGTCTGCGTCTAAAAGTACTCTCTCTTCACTTTTCCCCGACGGATCGCCTATCATCCCCGTACCCCCGCCGACTAGCAAGATAACATTGTGCCCCGCTTCAAGTATGCGGCGAAGCACGAGCATGCCCATCAGGTTCCCCACATGCAACGAGTCGGCTGAAGGGTCAAAGCCCTCATACACCGTGCGCTTTTCCACGTCGGTAATTTCCTCAAGCCTTTCGCTTGAGTGTTGATACACATATCCACGCTCCTTTAGAACTTCTGATAATTTTCCCATATTACACCACTATACCATGCGGGAGCGCGGGCGGCAGAAAGGTTTTTAGAACCTCGCGCAGTCCCGCCCCAGTTTTGCAAGGTGAGTTCCGTAATGGCAAGGAATCAAACGCATACATTCGCGCCATCAAAGTCGCCGAGCGCGGAATGCAAAACTGGGGCGGGACGAGCAGAAGAATTTTTCAGCAGAAAAATATCTGTGCTCTAAAAACCTTTCTGCCGCAAAGCGCGATGATCCCCGATACCTCTCTCGCGCTCTCTCCTTTCTACTCCCTCTTCATCTATTCCAAAATGGTGGGCAAACTCGTGCCAAATCGTGTCTGCTATTACATCACGAATATCGTGGCTATCCAGAAGTGCGGTTTCTTCTATCGGCTTTTGGTAGAGCGTGATGGTGTCTGGCAATACGCCGCCCACACCATATTCCTCGCCGCGCGCGGAAAGCGGTATGCCTTTGTAAAGCCCAAGCAAAGTCTCTCCATCTGAAAGATTATTTTCTTTTCTATCGTTCTCCGACGGCTCGTCTTCCACCAAAAGCGCGACATTTTTTATTTTCTCCCGCACCCACTCCGGCAGCCGCCCAAACCCCTCCTCAACCAATTTTTCAAATTCCTCCCGTTGCATTTTGTAATAGTACATCACCCACTAAAACAGCCGAATTGGTCGAAATATTGAAAACTCCATGGGGGTCGTTTTTGCTAACATGCGACTTAGAATTAGAACTCGCGCTTGATATATAATTCTTCCTGTGCTAGCATACTGACAGTTCCGCACAGACAGGAGAAAAACATGAAGAAGCTAGTGGCAGTGGGCATTTTCGGAGGTTCTCTCGGACTCATGATCTCGGCGGTGAGTCCTTACTCCGCGACCAATGGTTGGCAGTGGTGGGCAGCTTTTGTACCCGTGTTGCTAATTGGCGTCATCTACGGCAACATTCCGAGAGACTAATGTACTCCCAGTGGATTGGGCCAGCGCAATCGCAACTGGCCCTTTTTCTTTCCACTACACCCAAGTACTTTTCATACTCTTTCCACTCCAATACGACATACCAACATTCTCAAGTATGTTGGTATGTTTGCTTTCCGTGACATCTCATATACTTCTCCCAGTGACCGTTTTATCACAGGGATTACCGGGGCGATTGTTGACATAATACAGAATTATATGTTAGCATAATGGCGGTACAAACAAATTCAAGGAGGTTGATCATGCTACCAGAAGTTAGGCCCGATACCTCAAAGGGGGTATGCGACTTTGTATGGCTGGATGCGGAATCATACGGACCAGTTGATCCTACTTGCGGTGCCACTTCGATTGTAATATTGGTATATGGTGATATCGACTACGAAAGTCATCGTTGCGCCTCGCATGCGGCTTACGATCTTTCAGAAGATCTTTGCAAACAGTTAGGTGTCAAGAGAACCGATGTGTCGCGAGAGGCATTCAAATCGCTCTGCTCCTTCTTCGAATCATATATTGCCTCAAGGCTCCCAGCCACAACAAACGCGCACATCACCTAATATTCACCTTCTCAAGCCTGTCGAATTCGATGGGCTTCTTTTTTATCCCTGTGTCATGTGACACTTCTACTACTTATTTACCAGCCCGCAGGAGCTTAAAATCCATTATTTTAACTACTGTATCCATATCAACCTTTTCCCCATAATATTTCTTGTACTGTTCTAACATTTCCTCGTTGCTCTGATATTTTTCATGCCCTTCAAAATCTTTTTCCTCTATCTCGCCTAGTTTCTTTTCTCGCACTCCTGTAATTTCCGCTCTGGCAAAACTTTGTTCTGATTCCCAATCAATAAGCTCGATCCGATCTCCTGCCTGTAAATTCTTATCGTCGAAAAGCCGCCATGTAAGGTTTAATAAAAGAAATTGGTGCTTGACCGCGCGCGAAATCACAATCCAAGATACGCCCGAATCACTTTGAAGCGTCGGTCGAGTCGCAACCCGCGATGCACGTTCACGTGCGACTTCAGCGCGTTCCATGTGCCGTCGAGCGAGTTGGTGGTGTTCGGGATGTGAAGGTCGGGATGCTTTTGATACGTATACAGAAAAGGAAGGTTGGTCGAAAGCGAACGGTATGCGCTCCGGAGCTTGCGATGCGTGTACACCGGCTTCCCGCAATGAGAACAAAGATGTTTCTCATTGAGATCGGCGCGAAACGTTTCTTCGAAGGCGGCGAGCGTTGTCCGCATCCCAATCGCCGTACTTTTCGCGATTAACCTCGCGATGGCAAGCAACGCCTTGTGCGCGTCGAGCTTCGGCCTCGTGGTGAGTGCACGACGCACGATACTCCACTGATGGTACTGGCATATCTGGATCGGGATACCCTCAAAAACCCTTGGAATGCCTCGTCTGCCGTCGAGGACGACCGCTTCGATGACGTACCCGAGTTTCTCCAGCGCTTTTCGTAGCAACAGGTATTCCAACTTCGTCTCGTGCCGCAGTTCCGCAACGTACAGGTTCTCGTGCGCGTTCGGGTCTCGTGCAACAAGGACGCCATACTCCCTGCCGAAGTACGTCGCGTCGACAACCAGAACCACCGGACGTGGACGATGTATCTTCTCCGGCAACTCTGCCGCGTCCAAGAGCTTCGTGATCGTTGGATACGACCGATGCTCATCATCACCGAGCTGGTCCTTTGTACGTTTCTCACGCACGAACGCTTTCCACAGTCGCAGTGCACCTCGTTTCTTCCGCCGCGTACTCGACGATGATGTGCCACATCCGGTACACAGATATCGAGAGACTCCATTCCGCAAACCTTTTCTAATGACCAACCGCAAACCGCAGAATCCGCACTTTTTTTGTCATGAAATTAAAGATGTGTTTAAAATATTCCCGAACTATGCCTCAACCGAGCACCCGAAGCACGATTTCAGGCACCAATTTTTTCCATTAACTCACAATATCCGACAGAAACGTACGGCGATGGAGCGGGCACACGCCATACTTTCGTATGGCTTTTCGGTGTGCGAGCGTGCCATATCCTTTGTGTTCGTCGAAGCGGTAGCGCGTGTGCGACCGCGCACATTCTTCCATAAAGCGATCACGCGCCACCTTTGCGACAATGGAGGCAAGTGCAATAACGGGGATCGTCTCATCACCGCGCACAAACGAGTGCTGTGTCCACGCGCCCGATACGCAGAGTCCCGCGTCCAACAACACTTCGACGCGTAAAGGGCTAACGCCGAGAGATTGGACAGCCACACTCGCCGCTTCGTGCGCGGCGTTCACAATACCAATCTCGTCAATCGTCTGTGCGTCTACAAAGGCAAACGAATACTTGAGCGCGACATGCGCTGTTATGTATTCATAGAGCACGTCGCGTTGCTGTGCGGAGAGTTGTTTTGAATCGCGAAGGCGCGGTCTGCCGTGCCTCGTTACAAGTGCATACGCCCCTTGCCAGTCAAACGTGTTGGGCATGAAAACGGTTCCAACACACACCGGCCCCGCCAGCGCGCCACGACCAGCTTCGTCGACACCTATAAAGTACTTCACAATATATACATAATACCAATAAAATAGGTCGGACATCGATTCGCAACGTATCCGACTTCCAATAAAATCTGTGTGACGTCCCAGAGAACACCGTTTCTCCTTCCTCTGAGTCGCATCTCAAAACAAAGCTGCTCATTTTACAGACACTACACATCTGGGCCGACCGGCCCAGATGTGTAGTGTTGCTATTGGTATCGTTTTGTTGTAATCCAGTGATGTAATAATACGGTAATGTAAAACATGGTTATATAATACAAAAGATAAAAGCGCCGGAGGGATTATTCCCTTCCGGCGCGTAGTGCGTCAAGATCTTTCTTCCGTTCTGCGCGACGCCGAAGCACCCAGCGATATGGCACCCGCGCATCGTAGTCAAATAAGTCCGGGCAAGACGCAGCAATGCCTTTTTCCCTATCTGCATGCCACGTATCCCTGTCGCGCATAAGCATGATGGAAGCAGTTGTGGACGGGGACATCGCCCCCCTTTGCAGATCGTCCAGAATATCCGGATGCCGTCTGCGATTTTGCCACACGCGATATCGCCAAGCGAGGTAGCCGAACATGTGTAGCATCTTTTTCTCCCACTTCTGAATCCAGTTTCCCCATTTGTTATACTCTAAGTATGTCTGGCGCGCAATCATTTACCCAGCACCTTTCAGTGTCTACAATCTCTGATAAAAACACCACGGGGTCTTTTCAGCCCGAGAGATTCAACGTCACACAGTACAAAAAAGGTGCTGGGTTTACCCACCTTCATACCCACAGCCACTACTCCCTTCTTGAAGCCCTGCCGAAAATTCCAGAGCTCGTTTCGGCGGCAAAAGCAGACGGACAAACCGCGCTCGCATTAACCGACAGCGGCAACCTTTACGGCGCGATAGAGTTTTATCAAGAGTGTAAAAAACAGGGTGTGAAGCCAATTATCGGCGCACTCCTTCATGTCGCCCCCCGCACGCGGCACGACAAAGAGCACCACGTGGACGACCAAACGAGCCGCGTTATTCTCCTCGCCAAAAATGAGGTCGGATACCACAACCTTATTCGTCTCGTTTCTTTCGCGCATCTTGAGGGGTTTTTCAATCACCCACGAGTTGACCGGGAACTTTTGGAGCGTCACCACGATGGACTTTTTGCAATTCTCGCGGCATTTTGGGGCGAGCACGCTATACATCTGCGCAATCGCAACGAAGAGCGGGCAGAGGAAACGCTCTACTGGTATAAAAAGACATTTACTGATTCATGTTTCATTGAAATCACGCGGCATCCGGAATTTTCAGACCACGAACCGCTCATACAGAAGGCGCTTGCACTCGGAGCGCGTGCGGGCGTTCCGCCCATCGCCACACACGAATCCTATTACCTGAAAAAAGACGACGCGGTAGCGCGTGAGTTGGTGAACAAAATCCGCACCGGAGGCGTGCTGAACCGCGACATGGATACAATCGTCGGAGATTTTTCGTTCATTCCGCAGGCCGAGGCCAAAACACTGTTCAAGGATTTGCCGGAGGCACTCGCACATACCGCGCACATCGCGAAAGAATGTACTCTAGAAATCCCGCTCGGGCATTGGGTATTTCCAGAATTTCCGCGCGAAGCGGGGAAGTCGCACGACGAAATGCTCCGCGCGCTCGCCTACCGCGGCATACAAACGCGAAACCTTCCCGATTCAGAAGAGGTGCGCACGCGTCTTAACTACGAGCTTTCCATAATCGCAAGCAAGGGATACTCGTCATACTTTCTCGTCATGGCGGATATTCTGCGCGAAGCGGGGGTGCGCGGTATTCTCACGAACACGAGAGGAAGTGCCGCCGGTTCCCTCGTCTCCTACACCTGCGGCATCACGACCGTAGACCCGCTCGCGTTCAACATGCCCTTTGAGCGCTTTCTGAATCCCGAACGCCCCTCACCGCCTGATATTGACCTAGACATCGCCGACAATCGCCGAGACGAAATCATTCAATACTTGCGTGAGAAATGGGGCGAAGACCACGTGGCACAAGTCGGCACCTTCGGCTCAATGCTCTCGCGCGCCGCCGTGCGCGATGTGGCGCGCGCGCTTGGCCACCCGTATGCAATGGGTGACGTAATAGCAAAACTCATCCCACCGCCGAAGCAAGGATTTCCGATAACGATAGAAACCGCGCAGAAAGACGTGACAGACCTTGCCAATCTGTATAAAAGCGAGGCCGACGTGCGCGAGATATTGGATCTCGCGAGGAAAATTGAAGGGAACGCGCGACACGTGGGCGTGCATGCCGCGGGCGTCTTCATCACGCCGCGACCGATGATTGAATACGTTCCGATACAGCGCGATCCAAAGGGCGGAAAAATAATAACGCAATACGACATGTACGCGGCCGGCGAAGACGGTCTCGGACTCCTCAAGTTTGACCTCCTCGGCCTCAAAAACCTCACCGTGCTTGCCGACTCAATTGAGCGCGTTAAAAATCGTGTCGGCACTGCAGTAGACCCCGAACAAATCCCCCCCAATGACAAAAAAACATTTGAGATGCTTTCGCGTGGCGAAACGCTCGGCGTATTTCAGTTTGCAGGAAGCGGTATGACAAATTATTTAACGGAACTCCAACCAACCTCCATCAACGACCTCGCCGCCATGGTCGCCCTCTACCGCCCGGGCCCTATCGCATTCATCCCACACTATATTGAACGCAAGCGAAATCCCGCACTCGTTACGTATCTTGACCCGCGTCTTGAACCGATACTTAAAAATACCTACGGCATCTTGATCTACCAAGACGACCTCCTTCTGGTTGCTGCAGAGCTTGCCGGCTACACGCTCGGCGAAGCAGACAAATTCCGTCGCGCTATCGGCAAAAAAATCCCCGAAGAAATGCGTGCGCAAAAAGACAGATTTCTAAGTGGATGCGTGGAGCGTGGTATGAAACCGAACGTGGCGCAAAAGCTCTGGGAGCAAATTGAAACGTTTGCCGCGTATGGGTTCAACAAAGCACACGCCGTAAGCTACGGCAACCTGGCCTATAAAACCGCATACATGAAAGCGAACTTCCCCACCGACTATATGGCGGCGGTACTTTCAGGCGACGCGGGCGATGTGGAAAAAATTGCCGAGATTGTCGGGGAATGCGCGCGCATGAACATCTCCATCCTCCCACCGTCTGTTAACGAAAGTTTCGGCGACTTCACGGTTGTTGGAAAACACACAATCCGCTTTGGTTTGTATTCAATTAAAAATTTCGGCGGTGGAGTCGCGGATTCCATAATTGCCGCCCGCCCCGTTAGAGGCAATGCCTCTAACGGGGCCCGCTCTGAAGGACCTTTCAAAAATATCGCAGATTTCGTGTCACACGTCTCAAGCAAAAATTTCAATAAAAAATCACTGGAGGCTCTCGTGCGGTCGGGAGCGCTTGACGACCTCGGAGAGCGCGGACAACTGCTTCTAAATATTGAGGCAATTCTTCAGTACCATCGCGAGTGTTCAAAAACACCGAGCGATCAGGGCTCCCTCTTTGGATTGCCAGTAACGTCGGCGCAATTGACCCTTGCTCCCGCGCATGCCGCCTCAACGGACGAGCGCCTCGCATGGGAAAAAGAACTTCTCGGCCTTTATGTGTCCGGACACCCACTTGATAAGCACATGGAGAAATTAAAAAATCAAAAGCTGTCGCTCAAGGCCGCAAAAGAAAAATTTCCACACGGCGTGGAGACCGTCATAGCGGGATATTTGGAAAACGTACGCGCCATTCTTACCAAAAACGGCGAACGCATGGCATTCGGAAAATTGGCCGACCGCTCCGGCTCACTGGAAATCGTCGTTTTTCCGAGCGTCATGAAAGAACACGAGGAGCTCTTTCAGCCAGGCGCATGCATTATGGTAAAAGGCAAATTCTCGGAGCGAAACGGCGAGGCGTCATTCGTTGTGGAGAGAATGAAGGCATTATAGTATTATAGTGAATGCGCGCGCGGAAGAAGATGGCGGCGAAATAACATCCATAAAATTATCAATTTGCAATTTTCAAATAATATCCCAATACTCAAATGTTTTAAACATCGAACATTCGTTCATTATTTGCAAATTGGGAATTTAAAATTACTGACCATATGGCCGAACTAAGGGATCACAAACAACTCGGGCGCGAACTGGACCTTTTCGTGTTCTCTGACCTCGTCGGAAGCGGACTGCCGCTTTGGACTCCAAAAGGAACACTGATACGCAATCTCTTGGACGACTTCGTGTGGGAGTTGCGGCAAAGGTACGGGTACGAAAAAGTAGAGATTCCCCACATCACCAGAAAAGAGCTTTACGAAGTGAGCGGACATTGGAATAAATTCCAAGACGACCTTTTTAGAATTCAGACGCGCGAAAAACATGAGTTTGCCTTGAAGCCGATGAATTGCCCGCACCACGCGCAAATCTATGCGCGGAAACCTTGGAGCTACCGCGAACTCCCCCAACGCTATGCGAACTCCACCATGTGCTATCGCGATGAGCACACGGGGGAGCTGAACGGCCTCGCGCGCGTACGTGCACTTACTATAGATGATGCGCACACATTCTGCCGTGAGACACAAGTAAAAGAAGAATTTCTGAAAATCTGGAACATCGTTGAAACATTTTACGGAGCATTCGGTTTTACCGATCTCACCATTCGCCTTTCGTTCCACAACTCCGAAGAACCGGGAAAGTACCTCGGTGATAAAAAGAAATGGGAACGTGCGGAAAAAATCCTTCGTGAAATTGCAAAAGAAAAGGGGGCAAAAACGATTGACGGCGTCGGCGAGGCCGCATTCTACGGCCCGAAGCTTGATTTCATGACGCACGATTCGCAGGGGCGCGAATGGCAGGTGGCGACTATCCAGCTTGACCTCAACATGCCGGAGCGATTTGATCTCACCTGTGTAAACGAGCAAGGCGAAAAGGAACGCATCGTTATGATTCATGCCGCCGTAATGGGCTCCATTGAACGATTCCTCTCTATTATTATTGAACACACTCAGGGCAATTTCCCTCTTTGGCTCACGCCGGTTCAGACACTCGTGCTCCCCATTTCGGAAAAACATGTCGCGTATGCCGTCGACGTATGCACTCAATTGAACGCTGCGGGAATTCGCGCGGAAATAGACACCTCAAACGAAACACTCGGAAAAAAAGTGCGCAACGGCAAAATGCAAAAAATACCCTACCTTCTCGTGGTTGGTGACAAGGAGGTGGAAAGTGGCATTGTCGCTGTGGAGCATCACCAGAAAGGAAAGTCGGGCGCGCTAAAAATCGCAGACCTAATCGAAAAACTCCGCGAGGAAATCAAGACGCGAACATAACTAAAAATCCCCTTCGAACGGAGGGGATTTTTAGTTTTATGAATGGGGAAGTGTTACTCTCGAGAAATCACTATTCTCGGTGCTTCTCCGTCGCGTGATACAACCACTGACATAGAGTCTTTTGTCGCACGCGCTACTTCAGATTGACGCACGGGAAGGTCTGCCACATCCACCCTGTGAAATTCGGCGGAGCCGAAATTCCGCTCTGCGGAATTTTTCACAGGGTCTATGCGCTCGTCGTTTTTGAGAACCGACAGCGCGCCGCCCGCCGGCACAAGAAGCAGTTGGAGTGTTTCGCGCGCTACGCCTACCACGCCGCCGCGATAGAAGAGCACAAGATATGCCGCGCCACCCGCGAGCATCAGAAGCACGAGCCAGTACATCGCGTTTCCGAACGGTCCGAAATCAAATCCGGTGTAGGGGATTTGCGTGAGAGAAATGTAGGAACCGGACACATTCAAGCTCGCGTTGCAGATATTTGTCCGGCCTTGCGAATCCGTCACCGTCATCGTGTAGGTGCGATTCGCTTCAGGGCGCACCAAGAGCGAGCCGTTCAGCGCAACGTTGCCAAGCCCGTCGGAAAGCCGTGCGCTCATCGCGTTCTGAGATGTCCACGAAAGGGTTGAGTATGCGCCATTTTGAATTGAGCTCGGGTACGCGCTCAAGATGCACGACGGCAACTGAACAGGCGGCTGGCTTACGTACACGACTGTCTGACAATTCGCCGACTGGCCTTGTGAATTATAGACCGTGAGCGTGTACGTTTGCGCTCCTTGTGAAGACACGATGTAGCTTCCGTTTGTTGATACAGAACCGACGCCGGAGAGGTTTGCGGAGGTCGCGTTCTGCGACGTCCACGAAAGATGTGCTTGATTGCCGCCGCTCGGAAGCGCGTGGGTAATCTGGCAGCTCGGCGCCTGTTGCACTTGGTTTACATAGACGGTCGTCTGACAGTTTCCGGCTTGTCCGCTTGAATTGTACACCGTGAGCGTATAGGTAGTCGTTACCGAAGGGTTGACCGACTGCGAGCCAGACGCGCCCACCGAGCCGCCACTTGAGAGATGTCCGGAAGTTGCGTTCTGCGAGCTCCACACAATGGTGGCTGTCTGATTCGCGTTTATGGAATTCGGCGTCGCGTATATGGCGCACGTTGGCGCATAGACATACTGCACGTTCACCTGCTTGTCCACAACCTTTGTTATCGTCGTCTTTGTCGGCGATGCAATCGTTACCGGACGAGCAATGTCAACTATATTATATGAGACCTTCGGAGACGAAACGGTAATCGGCTTTGAATAAGAATACGACGGCGTCGAGTAATAGGTCGGCGTGTAGTAATAACCAGAAGAGCCAATATAATCCCAAGAAGTTCCGTGGTTAGATCCTATGTAGTCCCATGAGGTTCCGTAGTCGTAGCTGGAACCGATGTAGTCCCACGATGGAGTGTAATCGTAATTTGAACCGATGTAGTCCCAGGACGGAGTAGTATAGTCATAGCTGGAACCGATGTAGTCCCACGATGGAGTGTAATCGTAATTTGAACCGATGTAGTCCCAGGACGGAGTAGTATAGTCATAGCTGGAACCTATGTAGTCCCAGGACGGAGTGTAGTCATAGCTGGAGCCGATGTAGTCCCATGAGGTCCCATAGTCGGAGCCGGAACCTACATAATCCCAAGAGCAACAACCGCCGTCATACGTCGTGGGGTAAGTGTCAACACCGGAACCAATGTAGTCCCACGACTGAGCATACGAAACGCCCGGCACAACACCGACCGCGCCGGCAATCAAAAACATCGCCACAAAAATTCCGAACCCCGCCGAAGTTATATATTTCATATGCATAAATGCTTTTATGGTTTTATACGTTTTTTAAGCCGTCAAACCAGTAAACTTCTTTACACCTGTAATTATACTCTAAGAAATACGATTGTCAAGCCCGCACACTTATTGGGGCATGGCTCTCCTGTTGTGCCTCACGAGAACCTATCCGCCTCCGGCAGGGTGGAGTATTAACGCATAACGACATTCTCTCGATGTGCCCGCACAACTATGCCCCAATAAGTGTGCGGGTCAAGGATTTCAAAAGAGTGGCGCGCTTCCAGTTATAGGCCGAAAGCGCGCTTATTTCAATGCAAAATTAACTACCTTTCTTCCCCGGACACTCTATAACCCATTGCCCGACACTTTTCGCGACCAGACAGACATGCTGTCCCCTCACGCGAATACTTCTCTTTCTCCGAGATGTGCCGCACGTCTTGCGCCTCGTACACGGCATGTGCAACGGCGTTGCACATGACGATTCTTTCGGCATTACGGACCCACTGACGACCAACGCATATATGTCCGTCCGTTCCCGCTTTTCTGCTGTACCTGCGTTCTGTGCCATCCTGAAGATCGAGACGCAACACCACGGTGTCTTGTTCAGCCTGTACGAAATAGAAGCAAACGAACTCGTCTGTCGGCACTACCTTACGCGAGACGCCGTTGTGGTACACGTCGCAATCTTCACACAGAGGACTTCCACCAAACACTGGTGTGGCGAAAAAACCGAGAAACAATAATACACCCGCGAGAATACGCATGTTTAGCATCCCCCTTGTTCAAGTCAGTACCTTACAGCTCTATAGCACAAAATATACAAAGAATGCAAGAAAAAAGCGGCGGG
>Ga0209541_10002216_pt1 | contig 37114 bp, 31 predicted proteins | sample RifCSPlowO2_01_FD_184027 | JGI IMG/M metagenome (GOLD analysis project Ga0209541, IMG submission 184027) | Groundwater microbial communities from Rifle, Colorado - Rifle CSP2_plank lowO2_0.1 (SPAdes) (version 2) | ecosystem: Environmental > Aquatic > Deep subsurface > Groundwater | place...
CCAATCTTGGCCAACTGGTGGAATCGCTCTCCAGAGAAGGAATGTTTGCAGACGAGCCTACCATCTCAAGAGGGAAGGATTTCTCTGCCGTAAATATCCTTATCCCTCAAGGAAAGTATCCTCAAGCATTCTCTCTCATAAAGCAATACCGCGCTTCTTCGATTGTCAGGAATGAGGTCAAGCAGTTCGTTGCATAAGGCAAGAATAATGGATTTAAGCCCCCAGAAAGCCTACTTTTTCTTGTAGCCAAATAACTTATCATACCTCTTATGATCAACTATATCAAGAACAAAAGCAACAATCTCAATTTCAGAGTCTCCTTCAGTTAATGAATAAAGAAATCTCCAAAAATGAGGAAGCTCTACCCAAAATAAATTTGTGATTCCATATTGAATCTTAAATTTCGCAGGAATCTTTGATTTAGCAATTGGTTCACCATAATGCTTGTTAGCTTTGATCAATTCTTTTTTCTGTTGAAAAGCTTCAAAAATTTGCACTTCTGGAGTTCTTTTCTTTCCACTTTTCTCTACTTCAGCGACCTCCTTATTCAAATAATTATACACTTCTTCTGCTTCGGGAGATAACGTAATTCGTATTATTTTATTCAAAGTTCTAACCCCCCGCTTATTGCTTTTCGTAAATTAGGATTATTATTATGTATCCAAGTTATTCCCTTTAAACTTACAGCTATTTTGTTGCTTTCTTCAAGATATTCCAAAATTTGCATTAAGGTGTTATGGTTTACTTGTCTTGGCAAGTTCTTCTTGATATCGGCAATGCTAACTATAGATTCATCAGCATTCTTTATTGCTTCTTCTACCATTAAAATAGTGTTCAAAGTAGGAGAGTGCTTTATTTTTCTTATTAAGAGTTCTTGTGTCATATTAATCACCTCTCGATACATATATGTAACCATAAGTTATATATAAATATTTCGCTGTTTTTGGAGATTTTCGAATAATTCCGCTGACATTTCCATTGCAGATGCGGCCATTCTAGGTAATCTTATCTACTTATAAGTGGCTACAACTAGAAACGGCTTGGGCCGGCTGGTGAAGGAGATTTGATTAGTTTTACACAGTCCATCTTCATATGCTGAAGGGCGCCGTAAATGCTAAAACATATTCTGACCTGGAATTCAATGTTCCAGATTCCAATCTTGGCCAACTGGTGGAATCGCTCTCCAGAGAAGGAATGTTTGCAGACGAGCCTACCATCTCAAGAGGGAAGGATTTCTCTGCCGTAAATCTCCTTATCCCTCAAGGAAAGTATCCTCAAGCATTCTCTCTCATAAAGCAATACCGCGCTTCTTCGATTGTCAGGAATGAGGTCAAGCAGTTCGTTGCATAAGGCATTAAGCATAAATAATCAGGGATATTCCCTTCTGTAATGGCAAGGAAGCAGCTTGCCCAGAGAAGGCCGCTCGCCACCCTGGACGATTTTATAAGAACCTATGAATGGGAAACTTCTAGGCCGTGTAAAGAAGGAGCTGACTTTTTTGAGGGAAAAGGCATACTTCCTCTCACCTATCATAATCCTCATCTGAACAGACTCACCTTCCTGATAAGCTGGATCACCTGGGAAGGCTTTCTCAACAACCATTACTACGCTGGCATCACCTCTAAAAGCGAAGAGGACTTGCAGGTCATTAGGGAAATCTGCCAGCCTCTGGACCTTTCTCTTAATGTAACTGACAGGCGCGTTGGCTTCTCCGCGCATGGATCATGGTATGCAAGGCTGTTCAGCCTTCTCGGCTGCCCGCAGACAGAATGCGACACTAAGGGAAGCCATAAAATAACTGTGCCTTCCTATCTCAAATTCTTAACTGCTTATTATTCCAATATCTCCGGAGAGGACAAAATAGCAGCACGGCAAACCCTTGAAGCCTATATCAAGCCTCTCCTCTGGTGCAGGCTTTCGGACTATACAAACCCAGGCAGGGAGACAACTCGCATCTCTCTTGTTTCCAACAGGGATCCCGATCATGGAGAGGAACATGTGGTTGGCCTTGGAAGGGATATTGTGAAGATCTTCAAAAAACTCTATCCAAAGATGCATATTTCTTCCGAAGACATCCACGCCAGCTACTGCAAAAATGCCTGGCATGGCAGAATCACCCTCCGTCAGGAAGCCCTTGCTGCCGGTCTTCATTACAGGCTGTTTGGGTTGAGATTGGTGAAAGAGATTTGACTGATTTTTACTCCTTTAGAATACTCAACAATAGGAATGTTTAAATAGGAGTTATGCCCTTCTTCCTCTGTTAGGGGGAATGAGATGAGACAGAATGTTTTCAAAACTCTAGTATCTATTATTTCTATGATAGCAATCCTATCATTCTCTGCTTCTGCATGGACTGTCCAATTGTCTTCTCCGCAGAATGGAACGAATGTGAGTAATAACAATGTTTTATTCACGTTTAATACAAGCACTGATGCTCCTGATACCCTGAACTTCACCCTCATGGCCAACTTTACAGGAGTATGGCTCGGGAACAATACAAATTTCACAAATATTGCTTTTCCGGTCGGAAGCACGAGAAGTATAGGCGTAATGATTCCTGATGGTAATTATATATGGAACATCAATGCTACAAATTTTTCCGATGCGATAGATTACAATTTCTCAGCTGGGAATTTTTCCTTTGCTATGGATAACAGACCTCCAAGTGTATCCTTCCTTGACCCTCTCAGCCTCGCAAATGTAAGCAGAACAATCAACCTCACCATCGCAGGAACTGATCCAACAACAGGCATCCAATCCCTTCGGGTTCAAAACGGAACAAATGGAAACTGGATCCCTCTTTCTTTATCGGCAGGAACAAAAAATGATGGAAACTGGTCAGTTCTGTTCGACACAGCGTCGGTAGCTGATGGGTCATTGAATCTTAGGCTAAATGCAACGGATTACGCTGGAAACAGCAATAGCTCTGAGGCCATAACAATAACCATAGACAACACCCATCCAAAAATATTCAAGTACAATGGAAACGTTGTTAGTAACGCAATTGTCAAAGGGAATATAAGCCTCAACGTAACAGCGAATGATACTTTAACAGGAATCCAGAAATTGAATTTCACCATAACTGACAACTCAGGAGAGAGACTGCTCCTTGCAGAAAGGCGCAATGATTTCTGGAATGCGTCAATAGACGCAACAACACTCACTGATGGTGTGCATAATGTAACAGCGCAAGCGTATGATCATGCAGGGAATGGGCCGCTCAATCGTGTGGTTATCAGCGAAGTGGCTTTCAATGGACTAGGTTCTGATTCAGCGCTTGGAAATGAGTGGATTGAGCTCTACAATCCAACAAGCCAGCCGGTCACCCTTTCAAATTGGACGATTGATCCTCAGGCAGCAGGTTCAACAAATTTCGATATAGCGAACGCAGTAATCCCCCCTTACTCTGCCATGACCTTCTCAGAAAATACAACATGGTTTACTGCAAATTTTGGGTTCCCGCCTGATAATAGTGATGACGGGTTTGGAACATTAAGGGACGCAGGAGATACTATCTATCTGAAAAATGCAAGCGGAGGCATAGTTGACAGTGTAGTGTATGGGGATGCCTCCATAACTGGCGTCACAGCAAATGACGGGGAAACAATCATCCGAAACCCAGTCAGCGGAGACACAGACTCAGAGTCAGACTGGTCCTCAAACAACACAGCAACACCCGGCCAGGCAGCAAATCCAAGCCATATCACAGTTACAGTTGATAACACGCCTCCAAAGGTAGCAGCATTTAACGGCGCTGTGATCAATAACGCCGACCTTCGATCAGGAACCTACACCATCAACGCAACCGTAACTGATGCAACAACAGCAGCAAACGCAGTCTACTTTGCAATAATGAATTCAAGCGGAAGCCAATTCCAGACCATAACAGCATCAAATGAGGCAGGAAGTTTCTGGAATGCGTCATTTGACACTACAACACTGGCAGATGGAACCTACAACATAACCGCCTACGCCAATGACAGTCTTGGCAACCTCAACAACACCGAAAGAATAACAGTCGATATTGACAGCACTCCTCCTTCACTCTCTGTTGTAACGCCTCTCAACAATTCTTTCCTTATGAGTACAACCCCAGAGATAGGATTTAATATAACTGATTCGCTAAGCGGGGTTAACACATCCTCAATTTCATTCAAATATAGGTTCTCCCTGCTTCCACCGCAGTTTGACATAAGCAATGTTGCCATAACTCCTATTCCAAATGGATTCTATGTCAATGGGACAATAACGGACTTCGGAAGCCAAGGCGTCATCAACATAACCGTCAATGCAAAGGATAATGCAACCAACGCAATCCAGCAATTCTCATGGTCATTCACAATATCATTTAATGCTCCCTCAATCCCTTCAGTAACAATAAACGACACAGACAATCTCGTTAGGTCATCAGACACGCTCAACATAACCCTGAATGTATCAAGCGAATTTGCACCAATTGCAGCTGTAAACATAAGCAACGCAACTGCAATCCAGTTAACCAACATATCCACAGGCATCTGGGCAGCTAATTTCACGCCAAACAATCTCAGCTGCTCGGCAGACGGAGCATGCGCAGTCCACATAACAGTGATAGACGCAGCTGGAAACATAAACAGCTCTGAGTCATTCAGCCTTACCATAGACAACACGCTGCCTTCTGTAACAAACCTCCTAATCTCCGACATTGACAACATCACAAGAAGCCAGGACGTCGTAACCTTCAACGTCACAGTTACAGACGCCCATTTCAGCTCAGGAAAAGTCACCTTAGGAAATGCATCCTTGCTAACCCTTAGGAACAATACACCAACAGTATGGAATATTACAACTCCAGTAAGTTCCTTTGACTGCACCCAGACAGACGGGCCATGCATCCTGACCCTTGCCGTAGAGGACGACGCAGGAAACATCAACAGATCAGAAAGAATAGCATGGCAAATAGATGATGCCGCTCCAAGAGTCTTCAACATCACAACAAACGATTCTAACAATATTGTGAAAAGCACTGAAACGATAAACATATCAGTAAATATTACAGACACAAATGCAATAACAAACGTATCTCTCAATGGAACGCTCCTGTCAAAATCAGGAAATCGTTTTTCAACTGTAAACTCAACATCCCAATTCTGCCCTGGAGTGACCAATGGCTTCTGCCAGCTCACCTTTAATGCAACTGATATTGCAGGCAATCTCAACAGCTCAGAAACTCTCACATTTATCGTTGACGAGACATCCCCCTCAGTAGCAGCCTTGAGCACCTCTGATTCTGACAACATTGTTGCTCCAACTACTGTCATCACTCTAACCGCAAACGTCTCTGATAGTAACGGGATTGCATCAGTCTTCTTCAATGACACAATCCCCATGCTTCCTGCATCAGGCAATCTTTACACTCTCCAGAACACGACATCATATTTCTGCCCTGGCATTAGCGATGGAGCATGCAAGCTGAACTTCACCGCAATTGACTATGCAGGAAACAGGAACAGCACACAAACACTCACATTAACCGTCGATAATAGCGCCCCGGCCTCTCCAAACTTCACCCAGACACCTTCAATCGTCACTAACTCTGATAATGTAACCCTCAACATCACCTGGACTGATGTAAATGGCATTGCTTCAGTATTGATAGAGCACAATGCAACAGGAAACTTCACAAACGCAACTGTGACAAATGTCTCTAATGTCTACTCTGCAACAATCCCCTCTTCGCTTATTGATAACCATGAAACGATTGCATGGAGATCAACAGCAAGAGACAATGCAGGAACAACAACAACCACTTCTCTCATGTTCTTCACAGTAACCAACAGAGCTCCAAACTCAAGCTCTATCCTCCCCATCGCCTGGCAGGAAGAGACAACCACGAGCATTAACCTCTCCATCTACTTTGCTGATTCAGATGGTGACTCCCTGATATTTAGCATAACCAATCCGCCTGAAAGAATTAATGCAGCAATCAATGGGCAGATTGTAACCCTCACAGCGCCTTCGAACTTCTTTGGGCTTGATTACATCGTCTTTAATGCAACAGACAGCTTCCTGTCCAACCTATCCAATAATGTGACTTTGAATGTTACAGATATCAATGATGCTCCTGTTGTCTCAGCAGTATCCGATATCGCGCTCCAGGAAGACACCTCAAACACAACCCTGAACCTCAGCAGCCTTGTAAATGACTCAGACACTCCAAAATCCAGCATCACCTGGTCCGCAACCATCATCAACAATCCAAACATCTCAGTCCTGATTAATCAAAGCACAAAGATTGCAAATATCTCCTCTTCAAACAACTTCACTGGCACAGCAAAGCTCTTCTTCACTGCGAATGATGGGGCTGCCTCAGCAGACACCAACCTTATCACAGTCAATGTAACGCCAATTAACGATCCTCCAACAGCCACTCTCTTGCTCAGCCCCGGCCTCAATGCCCTTGTCGGGCCAAACGTCAGCCTGACTTGGTCTCCAGCAAGCGATATTGATGGTGTTGTCTCATACCTCGTCGTCCTAAACGCATATCCCAATCCAAATACTACTGCAGCCCAGACGACATCGGCAGCAGCTGACATCACCAGCCTTGCTGACCAAACCTATTATTGGAGAGTCATTTCAACAGATGGAAGCCTCAATACCACGTCTGAAACACGGAATTTCACAGTCAGGCTCAATACTCCTCCAAATATCACCTCAGTCTATCCATCAACAAATCCAACGATAGCAGAAAACCAGACTCAGCGTTTCAACGCTTCCTTCAATGATAGGGAAAATAATATCATGACTGCAAACTGGTTTGTGGACAACGTGATCCAATCTGCAGGAGCAAGCTCAGACCTTCAGCTTAACCACAGCTTCTTCAATTACGTTCCTGCATTCAATGAATCCGGCCAGCGCACCGTCAGGTTTACGGTGATAGACCAGTTTAGCCAGACAACAAACTACACATGGACCATCACAGTCTCAAACTCCAATAGAGCTCCTCTCTTCACCCACAGCCTTTCCGGCCCTGACGCAAGGGAAGACCTTCCTTACATCTTTGATATCAACTGCACAGATCCTGACAATGATTCAGTAACCTTTGCAACCACTGCGCCAGGATTCAGCATCTCCGGCGGTAACCTCACATTCATCCCAGGAAATAACAATGTTGGAACTGCTTCTGCCAACATCACCTGCTCTGATGGAAGCCTTTCAACCCTGGGCACAGTCTCCTTCCTTGTCATCAACACCAATGATGCGCCGAACATCACGTCATTCTCGCCATCAGCCCAGAAGATCATCCTCAACACGCTCCAATCCCAGGCATTCAGCATAACAAGCATAGACAGCGACGTCGGGGATACTGCAGGCCTTGCAACAACATGGCTTGTCAACAATGCAACACAAGGAACCGGCTCAACCTTCAGCTTTGGCCCAACAAGCCTGGCAGGAGATTATTCCATCACAGCAAGAGTAAGGGATAACTCAAATGCAGAAGCCTCACGCGGTTGGAACCTTACTGTAAGCGTTGTTCCAAGATCAGAGAATATCAGTGGAAGCATCTTAAACCTCACTCCCCAGCAAGCCCAGGCAGCAGCCAATATCACCATTGAAAAGCCATCTCAGGGCACTATTGATTTCAGAAACAACATACTAAACCTCACAAATCTTGCAGCTCTTGATGAGGTCGTTAAGATCGAGCCCGGGATTATTGCCATTGACACAGACCGGGCCCCGCAACTGAACAGATCAGCCCATATCATCATGCGGGGCTTAAGCTTCACATCAACTCCAGCCATCTACTATAACAGAGGCTTCAACCTCGGCCTCAATGACTCAAACACCCAGCGCTGCCCTGACAGCCTTTGCTCCAACATAACCTATCAGGCAGGGACACTTGAGTTTGATGTAGCGCATTTCACCACATTTTTGACAGGAAGCGAGGATCAGCCTCCTCAATTCACCACCTCTCCTCCAACCACCGCAATCATCAATACAACCGTAGTCTATGATGCAAACGCTGCCGATCCGGAAAATGCTGCAGTAGCCTACCAGCTGCTCCAGGCTCCTGAAGGGATGTCCCTCAATAATGCAACAGGCTTGATCACATGGAATGCAGCAAGCCTTGGCAGGTTCGATGTTGTCCTTCAGGCATCTGACGGATCACTCGCATCAACCCAAAGCTTTACCATACGGGTCAGGACTTCAACAAATCTCCTGATAAGCAACGTGGATGCAAAGGTGGACAGCAAGAGAAGCAGCAACCTGGCAGATGGAGACAGTATCAGGAGAGACGCAGAGCCTGAGTCCAAAGTAAAATTCGAGATTGAGCTTGAGAACACAGGAAACACAGAGATGCAGGACGCAGCAGCAACCATAATCCTTGAAGGCATCGATGATGGAGATGATGATGAGGAAGACACAGATTCCTTTAACCTCCAGCCAGGCAGGAAGAGGAGCGAGAGCGTTTCCTTTACCATTCCGCTTGTCGTTGATGAAGACACCTACAGGGTTATCATCCGGGCAGAGGGCACAGAGGCGAATGGCACTCTTGCAGAAGACGAGATAGAACTTTTCCTTGACGTCAACAAGAACAAGCATTCCCTCCAGATCAGGAATGCTGAAGCAAACCCCAATCCAGCAATCTGCGAGAAGGATGTTGAGCTCAGATTCCAGGTCATGAACCTTGGAGAGGATGATGAAGACGAGGTGAGCATTAAGGCAAGCAGCCCAGGCCTTGGATTCTTAAGGACTGAAACAGACATCTCGCTGGATGCAAACCAGGATGAGGAGAGCAGGCTCAACAGGGCCTATACCATCCCAGTCCAGGATATAGCGCCAGGATCCTATCCTATAACGATTACAAGCTTCTATGACAGCAAAGAGGAGTCCCAAAAAACCGTCCAGCTGGAGAAGGTAGAATGCGAATTCGAGCCGCTTCCAGTGAGGCCTAGCCAGCAGAGGCTTGAGCCTGTCCAGGTGATACGGACAACCACAGGCCTCCCTCCTTTGCAGACCCTGCCGGCAGCCCAGAGGCTGCAGCCAGCGGCGCAGACTAAAGCCCAGGCTCCTACAACGCAACAGCCAGGGGCCCAGCCTTCCCAGGAAAAGCCTTCAATTACAACAGTCCCGCAGCCTATCCAGGTAGATGGTTCACTGATACTAACCTTTATGATTATTGGCTTGATCGTCCTTGGAGGCCTTGCGATTTACGGTATAGGCTATCTGATTATCAAAGCTCCAAGAAGGCCGCTGTACTGATAAATCCTATCAGTTGTCTGGTTCTGTAAGCCGATGTAAAACTATTTAAACAATGTTTGACAAAAGAGAGGAATGCGATCCTTTCCAGAGCTTCTCTCGGCATACCGGTCCTTTCCTGATCCGGTCTATCTGCTCTCAGAATACATCAGCTCCAAGAAGGCATGGCTTCGGGTCTCTGACATCAATAGGCAGATTGCGCCCTGGGTGAACCTCATACGAGAGATCATCAATTCAGCCCAGGCGTATGAGCAGCAGCTCGTGCAAAGGCTTTCCAAGGATATCCAGGAGGTTGAACAGAGCCTCTCCAGCCTCCACACGCTCAAGCCATTTGAGTCAGATTCTGACTTGCATGCAGCCTTTGCCGAAGCAGCTGCAGCTGTGGAAAAGCGCTTGGAAAGGATACGGCGTGAGATGGGCGGCAGAAAAGGGCTCATGGAGCCTGTTGACCTGAGCAAGAATTCCGTATCATCAAGCATGGATCAGGCCAAGCTCTGGCTGCAGGCTGAACTGCAAAAAAACAGGCTTTTCTCATTTCGGAGGAGGGGGCATCTCAGAGCCCAGATGATAAGCTATCTCACCCAGTTTTGCAGCCGGATTGAGAAAGAAGTGCTATTTGAGAAAGAGATAGCAGAATATCTGGCAGATATCCACAAAAAGATAAAGCTGCTCCGTGAGCTTTTCGAAAAGGCAGATATACAAGGCACAGAGAGCATGCCCGGGATATTACGGAAGGAAGAGCTGGCTATTGAGGCTCTCCTGCAGATCGAGAGAACCTATGAGTCATCAGCTGATCAGAGGATCCTTGCTCTCAAGCAGCATCTCGAAGCTGAAAGGCAGAAATCCCTGCAGCTCAGTATGATCACAGGATACAAGCATGCGCCTTACAATCTGCACTCCCTTGTTTTTGTGCATATGACCCGTTATTTTCCAACCAAAGGCATATTATGGACAAGAGTCTCCGGTGACTCAGGATTGAGGGATACGCTTCATTTCTCCATCAACGGTCCTGTCGGAAATGTCGACGTGGCTAACTGGGAGAACGCACCAATTGCAGTCCTCATCCCGGGATCGGTGTTTCCTCTCAAGAGGATCAGAAACCTTGCGCGGTTTGACACCTTCATCTTTGGAAATCTTAAGATTCCTGCAGGCTCTGTAATCCTCACAACAAAGCATATTGTGGCTGAGGCTGCCAGCCATGAAAACGTGCCTGTAAGCGCATTTGCATACGCCTTTGAAAAAAATGGCATCCTCGTTAAGGCTGAAGAGGATAACGTGAGCATTTACAGTGCGGTGCAGAAGCTGCTGGAAAACGCTGGGAGAGGGGGAATGCCGGTATACGAAGCCAGCAATGAGGAGGATACTTGGAAGCTGGCTGCTCAGCTAGGAGTGAGTTCAATCCGCCATGTGCAAACACAGGAACATGAGTATGAAGATATAAGAAGGGCCATGGATACTCTCCAAATTTTTCTCAGAAAAAAAGGAAACTGGAAGGATGGAACCTTTGACGGCAACGAAGACTTTAAGGCCGGGAATTGGGTGAGTTACGAAAGGTATTTTTCTGTGCCACCCCACGCCCTCAATTGGATGGAAACAAATTGCGGAGATCCGCTCTATCGAAGAGTCTGCAGCCTGATGCTCCAGATGCTGACAGACACATTAAAGCTGCTCGAATTTGCAGTTGGGACGATACGATTGTGCATCGAGAAGGGTCCGATAAGCCTGGATAAGAAAAGAATGTTTGTGGATGTGCTCGGTGCAGTGTATGAAGGAGTTTCCCAAGCAAAGGTTGGGTATGCTCTCTACGCATTTTCTCCAAATGCAGCGAAAAATGTTGATGAATTAATTGAGAAAATCAAGCGGCATTTTGAGATATGCCGTGAGCATCTAAACAGACGGTAGGGAAGTCATCTTATGCCAATACATTTTAAAAGCCAGCCATCTTCAAATCCCCATGACTCCTCTTAGAACCCTCCAGGAAGGCTCTGCATCCCTCCTTGTCCCAAAAGCAGAAAAGATATCCAGGAAGATGCAAGTATTCTACAATCCGGTCATGAAGCTGAACCGGGACATCACGATTCTGCTGCTGAAGCAATTTCCTCCTCTCCATCTCTGTGATCCCTTGGCAGGCACGGGAGTAAGGTCTATCCGCTTTGCTCAGGAGCTGCAATACAAGTCAATTACAGCAAATGATATCGGAGAGAGTGCATTTCAACTCATAAAGAAAAATATGAATCTCAACAATGTAAGCTTTAGTGTGGAGAATAAAGACGCAGCTCTTCTCTTACTGCAATCTAAAGGCTTTGACTACATCGATCTTGATGTTTTTGGCTCTCCAAACTTCCTTCTGGATTCGTCAATCAAAAGGCTTTCAAGAACAGGCATACTTGCCGTAACTGCAACAGACACAGCTCCGTTGGCAGGCACGTATCCAAAAGCATGCATGAGGAAGTATTGGGCTGTTCCAAAAAAAGATTCAAATATGCATGAAACCGGCATCAGGATCCTGATCAGGAAGGCCCAGCTTATCGGAGCGCAATATGACAAGGCATTACTTCCCATTTTCTCCTATTTCAAAGACCACTATTACCGTGTGTTCTTCAGGGTTGAGAAAGCAAAAAAAGAAGTTGATCTTCTTCTGAAGCAGCACGGCATGCATGGAGCAGCAGGCCCGCTCTGGCTTGGAAATCTTTGGGATTCAAGGCTCACAGCGAAGATGGCCAAAACCGTATTAAAAGAAATCGAGAAAGACATTAAAAATGCCCAATTGAACAAAAAATTAAAAATAAATAAAAAAGAAACAACCAATGATATATCAGTACGTAAAGATAAAGAACGTGGAAATGAGCTATTAATAAACAATGATAGTATTGAAAGCAAAAATATCCTTCCAAACCATAAAAAAGATAAAAATGGGATCCTCGGGCTGCTAAAATGCATCAGCAATGAATCAAAAATACAGGCAGTCGGCTTCCATCACCTTCCTTCAATCTGCAGGAAATACAAGCTGAGCATCCCAAAAAGAGAAATTCTCTTAAAAGAATTAAACAAGAGCCATAAAGCCGCAGAGACTCATTTCACTCCAGAAGGCATCAGAAGCAGCCATACGGAGGAGGAGATAAAGAACTTTATAAGACGGAGGCCTCAGAGAAATATGTAACCATCTTTATATAGGTGGTACATATAAGGGCAGACATGAACAAGCTGATTATGGTTTTAGGTATATTTGTTATAATCCTTCCCATAATCTCTGGTCAAATAGCTGAATGTGATGATCAGGAAAAAGGGTGGCAGATTCAGAAATGTTATAGTGACAAAGCAATTGAACTTAACAAAAGAGAATTATGTGATTTCGCAGGAGACTATAAAGGAACCTGTTATTATAAACTTGCAGTAGACGAATCCAATCCTAACGTGTGTGAATCAGCAGAAGGATTCAAAAGGACTTGCTATAACGAATTGGCTCTTACTCTTAGAGATGAAAAGCTATGCGAACAGGCCGGCTCCCTTGAACAAGAGTGTTATTTTGAACTTGCAATGGATTTGCAAGAGGGGTCTTTATGCGAGAAAACAAAGGGGGATGAATGCTGGATTCAACTGGCTATTCTAACAAAGAACGAATCCTTATGTTCTGTTCCAAAAAATACGGAAGAATGCTTTTGGAGGCTGTATGAATCTACGGGTGATAAAGGGCTTTGCCAGTTCTTAGATGCAAAGAGAGAGGAATGTTTATGTAAGAATGATGAGTACTTGAATGCAGACACGTGTGTAAGATTAGAGTGTAAGAAAAAAGAAACGGCGCAGAACCACCAATGTGTAGAAATTCAAGAGTCTAATGATTACATATGCGTTTTAGAGTGGAATTCCAGAATAACTGGTGAACCCATTGAGAGGTGGTGCGGGTCAGTTACTATAACCGAATATATCGGATCACTTCTTGTGGTTATTGCCGGAATTGCATTATTATCTGCGGTGACAGAGACTGGAAAGTCCAGTAGGGGGTATAAGAGGCTCAAGGAAAGGTTCGTAAGAAGCCAACTTCTGTATCAGGCTGCGCGCGCAGTTTTTTTAAACGGATTAATTGCTAGCCTCCTCGTCAGCATTTTAATGATATATGCCATGTCCCGATCTCCATATTATGGAATCTATGTTTGGGGAGAGTATGGTGGATCTTTTATTCGGGGTTTTTTCATAATCTTTTTGACTGGGCTCATTGTCTTCGCTTTGAACAAACTGATTAAGAATAAGTATGTAAAATCGTCAGGTATAGGTGCAATTACAGGTATTGCTTTTGGTTTTTTCTATCTTTTATTTATGACGGTATATCCTTTAGAGGATCTATTCTTCTGGGTTGAGTTTATTTATTATCCTCTGTCCTCTTGGTTGTATTCATCAGGGCTTATTGAATGCGGGAAGGGTCACCCTGATTTGTGCGAGATTATCTATTACATACCGGTTTTTGTGAGTAATACGATGATAGGGATCATTTTAGGGTTAGGGGCAAGTTTCTTTTCAAAGATAGTGGATATAACGTCATGGAAAAACAGGATCCCGGAGATGGTTAGGAGAACTATTCGCGAACTAACCTTGACCGTGCTGTTCTTTTACATAATAATCCGGATATCGAGCGTGTTAGGAATTCCTAATAGAATGTTAAATGTCTTTTTTGCAAACCTGGTGGCTCCTTTAATCTTATTAGATCTATCATATTTTGGTGAGCACCTAAAAGGGTGGCATATGCTAGTCATCTCTATGATATACGTTACGCTCTTATATTCATTATGGAAGGTTACTTCTTGGAAAATTAAAGAGAGACTGGGCTAAGAGTTTCGGGTAGAAGAGGGGAAATCAAAAAGTATCACGAGATTCATAATCTCTCCCTACGGCATATCTGAATATCAGGAGGATCGCCCTATTACCCAATCGTCCTTCTCACATCAGTAACTTCGCATGAGGATACTGTATCAAGCTCGGCAATTGACTTCTCAAGCTCCTCAGTTGAGCCGATGTTCTCATCCATTATAAACATGAGGATTAGAGCAACAAGGCCAAATGCGATAGGCTCCTGAATGGTCTTTCCTACCTCTCCGCCAAACTCAGAAATAAGCCGCACAGCCCTGTCTTTAATTGCATCAAGATCCACATCAGTTGCACGGGGCATGATCTTCAGCGTTACAACAACCGTTGCCATCTTAATTCGGCCCCGCAAAGCCGCAGGCATGGCAAAGGTACTGGGCTGCCATGCTCCTGCAGTGCGTGCATCTGATAATCTTCGTCTTGCCGCATTCAGGGCATAAGAAGTGAGTAAATCCCTCATTCGAGGTCACTTTCTTTTTGCATGAGTTGCAAATCTCTTCCATGCGTCAGGAGAGATAACCCCTCATTTATAAATGTTGTGAGGGCGTAAGTTCGCAGCAGATACCCCCTATGCTATAGGTATAATGTGCATTGGCTGGGCCCTTTGCGAGCCGGTTAAAGATAGATCATAGCAGCGACAAGAGGGTTGGCACCTTCGGAGAATGTCGCTACCCGTTCTAATAGCGCTCGGCGAGCCTGGCCTGCCAATGCACATTCTCAGGTTGCCGCCGTGCTCAAAAATGCCCTGCATTTTTGGTCGCTCCTTCGGAGCAGCTCGGCTCTTTCTGTCTTTAGCGAAGAGCGGTCCAACCAAAACGCCCGAAGGTGTTTTGATTGGACCAACCCCTCCCGCTGTGGTTCCTTTACACTATTGAGCCTCGCGAAAATGGCGGCAACCTTTGCGATGTATAGGAGAACCTTGCAAAGCCGTAATATCTCGTAACTCCTTAGAATTGCGATTACCATTCCAGAGATACAACAAAGCTTAATAAAGAAATAATCTGTAGGGCAATATATGGGGCTGGGAATAAGCGATAGGGAGCTAGATGCAATCCTTGGAGAGCCTCCAAAAACTCCGGCAGAGAAGATACCTCTTTCTCGGAGATCCCTCTCTTTGATCAGAAAGGCCAGGCCGGATGAACAGCTTCTTGAGAGGGAAGCAGAACTCAGGCAACGGGAGTCCAGCCTCAAGGAAAAAGAGGCAATGCTTCTTGAGAAAGAAACCGAGATCGAAAGGGCTGCAAGGCTGCAGGGAAAACAGGAAGCAGCAGAGCAGAAGAAGATTGAAGCGCTGCGTGCCTCAACAGCCAGGATGCTCGAGCAAAAAGATCAGGCCATCAAAGAGGCCGAAGATCTGGAAAACCGGCGCATAGAAAAGCTAAAGTCCGAGATCGCAAAGCTTCAGGATCAAAAAAATCAAGCTATCGGAGAGGCTGAGCAGCAGAAGCAAAAGCGGCTTGAGCAGCTTCAGCAAGCTATTGTCAGGATTCAGGAGCAAAAAAGACTGATTGATGGAGAATTGGCTGGAAAGCGGGATCTTGTTAGGAAAGCCCTTCACAGAGAGAAGGAGCAGGCTGGCCTGGAAAAGCAGCAGGAGTTTCTTCAGGCAAAGGCCAAGCAGATTGTGGAGATGAAACAGAGCCTGGATACAAAGGAATCCACTCTTTACAGGCAAGAGAAGCTGCTGAAGAGCAGAGAAGGAAAGCTTGGCAGCATTGAAGCAGCTGAAAAGAGAACGGTGGAAGCCCTCAGGAGAGAGATTGCATCACTGGAACAGAGGAAAGGGGAGTTTTTTGGAGTAAAGAGGGATATTTCGAGAGACAAGGCAAGCCTTGCTGAGAAAGAGGAAGAGATTCTGGACACTGTGAAAAGGCTTGAGAAGGACCGAAGGCTTCTTACAGAAAAAGAAAAGGAAATCATCGGGAAAGTCAATGAGCTGGAGGAGAACCGGCAGATCCTCATGAAAGAAGAGCAAAAGGCGAAGGCAAAGCTTACAGAGCTGCTCCAGAGAGGGCGCACACTTGAATCCCATGCGAAAATCGTGATGCAAAGCAAGATTGCAATTGAGGAAATGATTCCCCAAGCCCAGAGCAAGATAGAATCCTTGGCAGAAGAATGGGAGGCAGCGAAGCGAAGCATTAAGGAAGACCTTGCCTACCTCTCAAAAATAAGAAAAGGGCTGCCCTCATTCCTGCAGCAGTTCAGGGAGGAGCAGAAGAGAGAGAAAGCCAGGATTCAGACATTGGAAAGCGCTTCCAAATCCATCAGCATTGAACGGAAGGGGCTCGAAGACCAGGAGAACTCCATTGCAAAAAAATTGGCAGAGCTCCGTCAAATCAGAAATGAGCAGCGCGACAAAGAGCGGGAGCTCAGCAGCAGGGAGGAAAAGATCAGAAGGGCCCAGGAGCTTAAGGAAAATATAGGGAAACTTGTCCTGGAGCACAAGCGGGCCCAGATGAGTGTTGAAGAAGAGACCGAGAAGCTGAAGAAGATCACTGCAGAAAGCATGGCCAAGATGGGCCTGATCAAAGACCGGGAGATTGAGCTGATGAAGCGGGCAGCCAGGCTTCAGAGAAAGGAAGACTTTCTTGTGCAGAAAGAGGCAGATCTCCGCCAGCAGAAGATTCATACGCTGCATGAGGAGTTCCAAGCCATCAAAAATGAGCCTGATATCAGCTTTGAGATCGAAAAGATCCATACAGAGTATCCTCAGCATCCAAGGGTGATGGAGATGCTTCGGACTGCGCGGGGGCTGATTCGAGACGGAAGGATAGACCAGGCAAAGCAGCAGATACGGGCAATCGAGGACCTGCAGGCAACCCTGAAGCCTGAGGACAAGGCAAGGCAGAAGATTACGTATGATGTTCTGGAGCTCAAGACTGAGATGAAGCTGGCGATGCTGCAGTAATAATCTTATCCTGGATCTTAAAATCAGTATTCAGGAATTTCTTGACTGTTTCAATGTTACTGAGTGTATGGGGAGTTATCTGGGAAACCCTGATTGATCCTCCAAAAATCCCAAGAAGCGGAATGAGGTTATCAGCAAGATGCGAATCAACTGGAGCTCCTGAGCTCATCTCCCTCAAGAGAGCCTTTGCAGCCTCTTCGCCAACTGCCTCAGCCTTTCTCCCCTTCTCTCCCAGGCAGTCTGCTCCCAGCCGGATGGGTCTTCCCAGCGAGGGGTCTTCAGGATTGGAAGAATACACTGCCCACAGCGTTATTCCGGAACCTGTCGACAGCGTGTCGCAGTATTCAGCAGCAATGGAAACAGGAAATCCACGCAGGGCATGCTTTGCTGCGGTAGCCTGCCTCTCAGCAACCTCAGCCTTTTCCAAATCCTTTGACGCGTGAGAAATTCCCTGGATTGCAAACAACTTTTGCTGTTCGGTGAGGAACAATCCTCGAGTAAATTGCTTCTGGTGAAATGAGCTAAAAGAGGGATGCTCATCCAGCCGAAAAAAAGGCTTAGTCCTCAGCTCAACCCATCCCCCTCCCTTCGGCATATACCCCCTCCGTATTCCTGAAACACTGATATCGCCGTAGGTTCGCAGATGAGGCGCAAACACCTGATTAAAATAGTCCACAGGCATGCTGAACGGAACATCAGTTCCTCCTTGGATCCGAAACCGTGTTCTCTTTCCGAAGAGCGATGGAATCAGGACAGCCTGCAGCAGCAGTGTGATGCTTCCGGCAGTTCCGATATCAATTGAGATATTTCCTCCTCTCAGCTCCTTAGGGATAAAAGTGATTCCAAGAGATCCAGGGTTAGCTCCCTCAACCTGTGCAGAGCTCAGCTTCTGGCTAGCAGCTATGGCTGCCAGATGCTGCGGCTTGAGGCCAGGCTTAGGCCTGTTCTTCCTGATGTCCTCCATGTGAAACGCTGTTTTGGTGAGCACAGACAGGGCAAGGGAAGTTCTCAGTATCTGGCCCCCTCCTTCAGCTCCGTTGATAAGCAGCATCCGGAAAAGTGAGCCGAAGAGATATAAAAAGTTATGCCACAAAGCTGCTTGCAGGTAGAAATTCAGCTCCATCCAAAAACCTCCTTTCAGTCGGGCTGCCAATGAAAATACTCAGGTATTTTCAAGCGCTCCTTCGGAGCGCATCGGCTCGCCTGAGCTTTCCAAGGTGCAAAGCTGGCATCCCCGTAGGGACCCCCCCCTGTCAGCTGCTCAGGGATTTGCAAAGAGGCTCGCAAAAATGATGGCAGCCTTCATTTTTTGGATGGAGCTCCGTAATTCGCAACGCTTTTAAATGCGGCATTCCATCCCTCTCCTATGGATCGGGAAACAAGGCAGCATGTCATCTATGGAAGCGTATTCGCCGTAAGCATAATCCTTATCGTCTCTTTTTTCACGATTCAGATCAATGGGCTCAGGACCCAGCTCAATGAAGGGCTGTCAAGCCTTACAGCGAAGCTCGAGAGCTCTCTATCAAAAGAAGCCTCCTTGAGAGAGCAGTCCGACGCCAAAGCGGCCAAGGACATAGAGGATCTCTCCAAATCCCTTGCCCAGAAAGAGAGCCAGATCAGCACCTTGTCAGGCGACCTTTCTTCTCTCCGGATAGAGAGCCAGCAGCAGTTCACCTCCCTGGAGGAGAACATCAAGTCAGTCAAGATAGAGAACCAGGACTTTTCAGCAATCATCGATGATGTCGTGCAGGGAGTTGTCGGAATCCGCACAGACTCCAAGCAGGGCTCTGGCTTTATTGCGGACAGCGAGGGCTACATTATCACCAATTATCATGTGATTGAGGGAGCAAGGGCTGCTGCAGTGCTTACCCATGATGGGGAAAACCATAGGGTGCGGCTCGTTGATTTCAATCCGGATGCAGATATTGCTGTCCTGAAAATAGATGGCAGCTTTGCGTCTCTGGGCTTTACAGATTCCGACGAGGTTGAGATCGGCCAAAAGGTGATTGCAGTTGGCTCTCCAGGCGGCCTTGACTTTACAGTCACGCAAGGCATCATCAGCGCCAAGAGGCAGAATGACGGAAACAGCTACATCCAGATTGATGTTCCGATAAATCCAGGAAACTCTGGCGGGGCTCTGGTCACCATCGAAGGCAAAGTGGCAGGTGTCAATTCCCTCAAGCTTGCAGGCTTTGAAGGCGTTGGCTTTGCCCTTGCCTCAAACCAGGTGCAGGAGATCATTGAGCCGATGATTGCTGCTGACAAGGCTCGGGTTGCGCAGTTACCCTAACTTTCTTGCTCTATCTCCCATTCTCGCTCTTTCTGATACGTTATCCCATACCCTTAGCGCTGCATTTTCCAACAGCTTCCTGCTTCCATTGTTCTGTATCAAAAAATCAAAGCTTGAGGGCTCTGCCTGGAATTTGCGTATCCTGTCCAGGCTGCTCTTCATCCGCTTTTCAACAATCTCTTTCTTTGCGGTCACAAGAATGACAAGGTCTGAAATTTTGGAAAGCCGAAGCTCCTTATAGAGGGCAGCATCAATAACTGCAATCTTCTTCCCTGCGCTTTGCCGCTCGATCTCCAGAATCATCTGAGGATGCACAAGGCTGTTCAGAAGCCTTAAGTTCTTAGGATTGGAAAAGACCAAGTCCCCAAGCACCTTCCTGTCAATCCTTCTGCCTTTAAGGATCCTTTTCCCGAACAATCGCAGAAGCTCCTCCCTCTTCTGCTCCAGTATTTGATGGCCTATCCTGTCAGCATCAATCACGACAGCGCCCAAGCTCCTGAAAAAAGCCGCAACTGTCGTCTTCCCAACTCCTATCTTTCCGGTGACGGTAATGATCATAGTGTCTCCATACAATGCTCTGCCCCGATTGAAGGCTGCCGCCTCTTTCGCGAGGCTCAGCAACCAAATATCAGCACAAGCGGAGGGGGTTGCCCCCTACGGGGCGGTGCCGCTCTTTGCTGAAACCAGCAAGAGCCGAGCCGGCGGCAACCCGAACCAAGCAAGATTTTGGACAGAGCCTCTGGACAGAGCCTCTCCGCGAAGCAAATTTATAAACCTTTTTAAAGGAGCAAGTGATTCTGCTGCGTATGCCAGCGTGACAGAATCCGGCCAATGTGCTCGCCTCGAAGCTTGCGTCCTGGACGCAGTGAAGACAGCGAGTGGGCTTCGGCCCTTCCAGGTTCAAATCCTGGCGCTGGCGTAACGGAGTGGAGTCCAGTGCCATGACCAGGAAATCTCTGATTTCCGCTGCCTGACGCCCAAAGAAATGTGCTCAAAGAATCCAAATGCCTGTCAGTTTTATATCTCTGGTGTCTCTAACTGGCCGGATTCAAATACCTCTTCACAGCCCTCTCAAAAGCTTCTCCGGCTTTCTCTGCCTGCTTAGATGTGCTTTTTGGGCTATAAACAAGGTTATGATAAAATCGAACAACCAGATGTTCATCAGCATCTGTCTCAAGGTAGATTTTTGAGTTTCCGTCCCATCTTGATCCTACTCTGTACTCCGGTGGGCTGCGCCCTTCCTTAATCCGCCTCAAAATCTCCGAGGGCGGCATTCTCATAACATCATCGAATGGTCTCCCCCTGCCGCACTTCTCTTCATACATCCTGATTATCTCCAGAAGATGCTCTTCCTTCAAATCATCGAGTTTCATTCGGGCTGGTAATGCAGATTTCCTTATAAGGGTATCGCCAGCATCGCAACATCGGCGTTATGCCCTCAGTCTGTAAACATGTGGTAAGCCTCGTTTTCACACTTCGACGGCAGGTTTTTAAAGGGATCGGCGCCCCCCTCCTTAATGACAGAGCCGCAACCTCTATGGGACCAATACCTAATCACAGGAAGCCCTGCAGTGTTCGGGCAGCTCTATACACTGACGTATCCAAATGTACGAAATTACATCAGGAGAAACGCATCTTCGCAGCATGTAGAAGACCTTGTGCAGGACGTTTTCTTTAAACTCCTCTCTCACTATGGCCCCGAAAAGCCCCACCCTGCCCCTTTTAAAGTCCTCCTTATGGCAGTGAGCAGGAATACCCTCATTGACCACCAGCGCAGCCAGGCTGTACGAAACAAGTACAGGGGAAATGGGCAAGATCCGTATTCTCTGCCAGAGCAGCGCACAAATCTCGATCTGGAAAGGGCGCTTGGCCAAGCAGGATCTGTGAGGCTGAGCAGAGACCAGCAGCCTGCATTCAGCCTCTTGCTGAATGGGCACTCTAACGAAGAGATAGCAAATGCATTAGGCAAAAGCAGTCCTGATACAAAGCAAATGGTGTACAGGATCAGGGAAAAATTGAGATCCAAACTCGATTTTGATCAATTCCTTTGAGAACTGTAGCCCTATTCCTTCTGCTCAAACTCAAATCCGCAGCCCGGGCATTTGTATCTCGTCGGAGAAATGAGCTTCATACGCTTGTGGCAGGTATAGCAGTATAACGGGACATCTAGGTGGATCCCGACTTCATCCAGCTGTACATCGACGCCGTTATCCTCCATGATTCCACCCAAGAATTGACTACACCGCCAACTCAGCTGCAGAGGTTCCGTATCTTTTTAAATGTTATGCAAAACTGGGCTTCCCTGAAAATGTAGTTGCCGTCAATCTGCGAGGCTCTGAACTCAAATCAGTACCCCGACAAGGGGGTTGTCCCATACGGGGAATGTCTGTCATCCCTATCACTTTCGCAGCCGAGCCGACGTGCTCCGAAGGAGCGCCCGGAAATGCTTGGCATTTCCGATGGCAACCTCAAAGAGGGTTTCAGGGACGCCGCAAAACAGGCCAGGATTGAGGAACGTCGTACCAGTAATTATCCATCATAAAGTAATAACAATAGGAAGGTTTAAAAATGAAGAATTGCCACCCTCTCTTATGCAAGCAGCTATGATGGCCCATGAATTAGTAGTGCCCTCCAATCTCATACACCTAAAAAGGTACATCATACATCTAAAAAAGCACAGAGTTACCTATTGTTATAAAGCAACGCGGTTAGATGTTCAGGAAACGGGTTTTGCGGCTTGCGGCCTTGAAATGATTTCACCGGCGCAGCTTGGTTTTCTTCGGGCAAAACGATTGGAAGCATTTGAACATTATAGCAAGACGAATGCAGATGTTTTTTATGAGGATAGGGGAAATTCACAAGTTATTATCGTTCCGAGCGGGATACTAAGCAAGCGCATGGGGTTAAGTGATTTGGCCGCAGCCTATAGCCGAGGTCAAGAGTATTTTATCCCTCCTTCTCAAAGAGATTGGGTTTATGCCGTGGTTGATGAAATGCTAAGCAAAGGAACGGCATTCACTGCCAGGCATGGAAAAATAAATATCCCAATTTCTGAATTTGGGCAGATTGAATTAACCTCTAAGTTGTTTTCTGATGAAATCTTAGGAATCGAAGCCCAGGAGTATGGCGATTTCCTGGATACCCAATGTGAAAAAGTCCAATCACTCTTCTTTGATCCTAAGGATTATGCTAAATCGCAAAAAGGCCCCTATCTGAATAGGTTGCGTATCTACGGCCCTGGCGGCGGCTTCGATGTCCTTGGCGACGGCGGACTCCTGAAAGACAGTTGCGGCGCTTTCGCGGTGCGTTTTGACAGAGCCGCCTAAGGCCGGCAGAAAAAGTAGAAAGCATTCTCACCGTATTTCTTAAGCTTCTTATGCTCTTTGTATCCCTACCCTTTTATAAATCGGTGCATCTCCTTTTCTGCTATGATCACTCTCAAGAAAGAGCCTGGAACCTCTGCTGAGCTTGAAACAATCCTGCGCCCTCTTATCAAGCAGTGGTTTTTCAAGAAATTCCCCTCCTTCAGCCTGCCCCAGCTCTATGCTGTAACTGAGATCCACTCGAGAAAGAACATCCTGGTATCAGCTCCTACAGGCGCTACCAAGACCTTGACAGGATTCCTGAGCATCCTGAACGAGCTTGTCGATGCCTCTCAGAAAGGGATCCTGGAGGATCGCATCTACTGCGTCTACATCTCTCCTCTGAAAGCGTTGAATAACGACATTCACAAGAACCTCATTGAGCCGCTTGTTGATATGGAAGCCTTGAACGGAAAAGCCTTAGGAATACGAGTTGCTGTCAGGACAGGAGACACAACAGCTTCTGAAAAATCCGCCATGCTGAAAAAGCCCCCTCATATCCTGATCACAACCCCCGAGAGCCTTGCAATCATCCTCTCCTCGATAAAATTTAAGAATTTCCTGAACGGTGTTGAATGGTGCATCGTTGATGAAGTGCATGCGCTCGCTGAGAACAAGAGGGGCGTTCATTTAAGCCTGAGCCTGGAGCGTCTTGGCAAGATGAGTTCCCATATGACAAGGATAGGCCTGAGCGCGACCATCTCTCCTCTGGAAGAGGTTGCCAAGTTCCTTGTTGGCTATGAGAACGGAAAAGAACGCGATTGTTTGATTGTGGATGTGCAGTTCATCAAGGAATTGGACCTCAAGGTGATGTGCCCTGTTCCTGATCTCATCAACGTTGAGGCTGAAGAAAGGCACCAGAAGATGTACGAGCTCATTGACGAGCTTGTCCAGAGCCATACCTCAACTCTTATCTTCACAAACACGAGAAGCGCAACTGAGAGGGTTGTTGATTATCTGAAAGAGAAGTTCCCAAAGAATTACACTGAGAACATCGGAGCACACCATGGAAGCCTTTCAAAGGAGCACCGCTTTGCCATAGAGAATAAGCTGCGGCAGGGAAAACTCAAGGTTGTTGTCTCTTCAACATCCCTTGAGCTGGGGATTGACATAGGCTATATAGACCTCGTTATCCTCCTTGGAAGCCCCAAGTCTGTCGCACGATGCCTCCAAAGAATCGGAAGGTCTGGCCACAGGCTGCATGAAAAGGCAAAGGGAAGGATCATAGTGATGGACAGGGATGACCTGGTTGAGTGCAGCGTCCTCCTCAAGGCAGCCATGGAGAAGAAGATTGACAGGATCCATATTCCAACAAACTGCCTTGATGTGCTGAGCCAGCAGATTATAGGGATAGCTGTTGACTCAAGAACCAGGATTGAGGATCTCTACAGCCTTGTTACTTCTTCCTACTGCTACCACGGCCTTAAGAAAAAGGAGTTTCACGAAGTCCTCGATTATCTTGCCGGAAAGTACGTTGACCTTGAAGACAGGAATATCTATGCCAAGATCTGGGTTGATGAAGAGGCAGGGGAGATAGGAAAGCGCGGAAAGCTCGGCAGGGTCATCTATATGACCAATATCGGCACAATCCCTGACGAGACCTTCATCACTGTAAAGATCGGCGAGCAGAGCATCGGCAGGCTTGATGAGGGATTCCTTGAGAAGCTGAAGAGGGGAGACGTCTTTGTCCTTGGAGGAAACACCTATGAGTTCCTTTTCAGCAGGGGCATGGTGGCTCAGGTAAAGGCAAGCGCAAACAGGCCTCCCACAGTGCCTTCCTGGTTCAGTGAGATGCTGCCCTTGAGTTTTGACCTGAGCATTGAGATCGGAAAGTTCAGGAGGTATATGGATGATCTGTTTACAAAGAAGAAGTCAAAGGAAGAGATTCTGACCTTTATCAACACCTATCTCTATGTTGATGCGAACGCTGCTGAGGCATTGTACTGCTATTTTGAGGAGCAGTTCCGCTACTGCCAGATCCCCTCAGACAAGAAGATCCTGGTTGAATCCTATTCCACAGGCAAGCAGACAATGGTCATCTTCCATACACTCTTTGGAAGAAGGGTGAATGATGTCTTAAGCAGATGTGTTGCGTTTGCAATCTCGCGGACTGAGCATAAGGATGTCGAGATTGGCATAAATGACAATGGCTTTTATATCACTTCTGGCAGGAAGATTAATCCTGTCCGGGCATTCGGGATGCTGAAGAGCAAGGACTTGAGGAAGATCGCCGAGCTTGCCATTGATAAGACAGAGGTGATGAAGCGGAGATTCCGCCACTGCGCAACAAGAGCATTGATGATACTCAGGAACTACAAAGGAAGAACGAAGCGTGTTGGCAGGCAGCAGGTCAGCTCCATGATCCTGATGACTGCGCTCAGGAGAATCTCTGAGGACTTCTCGATTCTGAAGGAGGCGCGGCGTGAAGTGCTTGAAGATCTGATGGACATCGGGCATGCAGAGGAAGTGATGAGGCGTATTGAGGAAAAGAAGATTTCGCTGAAAGAGGTCACCACCCAGAGCCCATCCCCCTTCTCTTTTAACCTTGTTGCACAGGGCTACCTTGATATCCTGAAGATGGAGGACAGGATAGCATTTTTGAAGAGGATGCATGAAGTGGTGATGCAGAAGATACAGAAATAGTTTCTTACGGCTGCCAAAACACACATCTTCTATCAGGATACAAAAATGCCTATCGCAACATTAATATAGCCCTTAGTGCTCCATCACATCATGAAGCAGGAAACAGTTACAATAAGCAAAAAAGAATACGAAGAGCTTTTGGAAGAGGTAGGAATTCTCCGCTAGTCTTTGACTATGGGCACGTGGGCCAAATTCTGCAAATATTCTTGAAATGAAGGCATCCTCACCAAACACGGAGCAGTTCCGTGCTTTTTATAGTGCTCTTGTTCTCTGGCGTTTTTGTATTCGAAAGCTTTCTTTAATGGTGTTTCCTTTATGTTGCCCAGTAAATCATTGGTAAGTTGAGTATAGGCGCAGGTCATGTAGTGGCCATACGGCCCTATTGCAACGCCATTGGACGAATACCCACACAAACCGGCGGAATCTAAAGTTAGCGGCCCCCCTGACTCGGACACGCTTCGTATTAATGGAGCATAATCTTCAATCCTGCTCATTGGATTGACAAGGCCTTCCCAATTATCCACAGCATTTCCCAGCCGTGCAAGCGGATTGCAGATAAAGTAGATATCTTCTGCGCAAAACTCCTTTATTGCATGCACTTCATCGTTGTTTACACTGGAGACTGTTGTGTTAATGGCTGTGCTAAGCACAGTGAGGTCATCTAGCGTTTCAATTCTTCCACGGTAAATCTCTCTAAGAATCTGGATGTTGGCGAGCACCTGCTGGAGCTGATTCTTCGTTCCTGTTAGATAGTCATATCGCTTATTTTGCAGCGAATCAAGTGAAAGGACAAGCACAGAATTATTCTTGGCGTAGAATTCTATAACCTCCCTGTGGAGTGCTCGCCCGTTGCTATACACAACAGGGATCATGCTGCTGGAATTGATCTCCGTAACCAGTGTTCGGATATCCTTATGAATTGTCGGCTCGCCCTCGCCCGCAATAACAACTACTTTTCCACCTAGCTCCTGAGCTTGGCCAATCAAGTCCAGCCTGTCTTGCAATGTCAGCATCTGTTCAGGGGGGTATTTTTGTTTGGCAGCCCCCATATTAAAACACTTAGGGCACTTATAGTTGCAGGTAAATTCCAGATTAAGCATTAAATAGGTAAATCCGTGCAGTTGCCCTGCCTTAGAGAGATGTTTGGGCGTCCCCTTTACTGCCCTCATCTCCTCCCCTCAGGGATTACCGTGATGATAACCCCGCTTTTGATTTTCTTTCGCAGTTTTTGACTCGCAACAAAATTTGCGGTGGCGGAGTCTCCAAATCCTGTGCATAGAGGATGTTCATTTCTATATCCCTCTATTTCTGCCCTATCGATGGAGAATATGTCATCTATAGTTGAAACGTTATCTTCATACACTCGGGGATTGCTTGTACTATCCAGGTGCCGAACTCCGCGTATTGAATGAGCTTCTGCTGACTCAACACCTATCACCTTCGCCCCTAACTCTTCTTTTAAGCGTTTCCCAACTCCGATGACAGTACCACCGCTGCCAACCCCGGCAACAAAATATGCCTGCTTGCCTTTACTGTCCGGTAGCTGGTCAAGGATTTCTTCAGCTGTAAACTCATAGTGGACCCTCCAATTTAATGGATTGCTGTACTGATCAAGATAAAGATATTTTGGATGCTCTCCTGCCCACTTCTTGCATTGTTCCCGAGCTGCGTCGGAATTAGGGATTCCAGCCCAAAAAACATTACCAGTAAAGCAATGATATATTGGCGTCTGCTCCACACGCCGCAAAAATGTGGGATGAAAGGATTCTGGTATAAAGAGGGTAACCTCCATATCTAATTTATTTGCGAAATAGACTAATGATAAGGCATAATTACCTGAACTTGCATCGGCGACTCTATCTCTCCCCGCCAAAAAGGCATTAGCCAGAAGATAAAGTGCTGGCCGGTCTTTTATTGAGCGAGTTGGTGCATGCGACTCGTCCTTGGCAAAAAGCTGGACATCTGAGCCTGAAAACAATTCGGAATAGTCTATGAGGGGACTATTCCAATATCCGAGCATCGTACACTTCCACAGGTTATACTGCTTCGCTAGCTGTACATATAATGAATTAAGCGTGTCTATTTGCGGCTCCTGAACTACCTGCTTATGCAGTCTACTCACGTTTTCCATCCTTACTCCCACGAAAAGATCTTGCATTGCTTCTTTACTAGTGAATACAAGGAGTATTATGAATATTTGTAGTATCCTATCACTACCACAATCTTTATATACCCAACAGCCCTTCTCATGGTATGAACACCACCCTCCTCAAAGACATCGGATTGACAGATACCGAGATCAAGATCTACCTCGCCCTGCTCAGCTTGGGAGCAACGCCTGCTGGCAGGATTGTCGAGCAGACAGGAGTCTACAGGAAAAACCTTTACGACGCCTTAAACAAGCTTGTTGAAAAAGGCCTTGTGAGTTATGTTATTGAACATAAGAAGAAATTCTTCCAGGCAAAAAACCCGGAGAATCTGGAAAAATATCTTGATGAAAAAAAAGCCAGAATCGAGGAGCAAAAGCAGGAAATCCAAACCACGATTTCTGAGATGAAAGCGCTTTTTGGCCAAGCTCCTGCCGAAATAGAATCAGAAATCTACCGCGGAACAGAAGGGATCAAGACAATCCTGAAGGAATGCCTCAACTGCAAAGAAGTCCTCTTCATCGGAGCAACAGGGGATGTTGAGAGCAGGCTTCCCTATTTCTGGCCTCACTATAATAAAAAGAGGGAGAAGCTGAAATGCAAATGGAGATTGCTTCTTGTATACGAATCGAGAAACAGGCCAATAACAAAATCCAGATATTATGAATACAAGATTTTGCCAAAAATACTAAGCGGCCTGAATGTTATCTATATTTACGGAGACTCTGTTGCAAACGTGCTCTGGCTTGAAAAGCCAGTCGCTTTTGTCATAAAGCATAAATCATTATCGCAGAACTACAAAAAATATTTCGAGTATTTGTGGAAGAGCGTCCACTAATAAAGAAGTCTTATGCCAGAACAACCACCACTCCATGTAAAGAATCAGCCCTGCGCTCCTAAAGCTTCCTTAACCCGAGCGACATCCTCATCACTCATCGGCTTCGGGGAAAGGTGCGTCTTGTCCTTGTATGCCTCCGGCACTCCAGCATCAAGTATGTAGGGTTCCTTGAAGAGCACAGCTGATCTCTCCATCTCTGCAACGAGGGTATCTGCGTCGTTTGCAGTAAAGGTGAGGCTTCCAGCACCATTTTTCCCTTTCCTATCCCATTCCCTGTAAAAGCTAGGGCAGTCCTTTGCGTCATGCAATACGGTATACAGTAATGTATTTCCCATCAACTGCCTGAGAAACCGGATAAGAATATAAGCATTTCTCTTTTTTGGTGCTCCATCCAAAAAACCTCCTTTCAGTCGGGTTGCCATCAGCTCGCCTGCTTGTTGTAGGGTAAAGGTTGACATCCCCGTAGGGACATCCCCCTGTCAACAGCATTCGTTTACCAGCAGAGGCTCGCAAAATAGATGGCAACCTTCATTTTTTGGATGGAGCTTCTTTTTGCGTTTATTTTCCAAAGGATTATTATACAGAAGGCGGCTTCAATGCACCATGCATCTCGCCTCAAACATCTCAGCCCATGACCTCATCATTCTCGCAGGCAGCACTCTCATCATTTCAGACATCCATATAGGGTATGAGGAATCATTGAACAGGCAGGGCGTTTTAGTCCCCCGCATCTTTTTCAGGGAAACCATGAAGCGCCTGGAAAAAGCCATTGAAACCATTAAAAAAAACAAAAAAATAAAAAAGTTTGATGCAGTGATATTAAACGGAGACCTAAAGGACGAATTTGGCAGGATTTCGGAGACAGAATGGAGGCACTGCCTGCGTTTTTTTGATTACCTTGCCTCGCTTTCTAAGAAAATCGTTATTGTGAAGGGCAATCACGATGCTGCTGTTCAGCCATTGGCAAGGAAGCTGAATGTTGAGCTTCTGGATTCCTTTTCATTCTCCCTTGGGAAGAAACACATCCTGGTCACTCACGGAGACGCCTTGCCTGGCCTCCCCTGCCTCAAGAAGTGTGATACACTCATCATTGGCCACATCCATCCTGCGGTGAAGATCAGGGATGCAGTGAGGTCAGAGACCTTCAAGTGCTACCTTGTAGGCAAATTCAGGAGCAAAACCCTTATCGTCCAGCCCTCATCGAACGTCGCCACAGAAGGAAGCAATGTCTTAAAGGAACACAGCAAGAGCCCTTTTCTTACCGATGCTTTTTTAAGGAGTTGTGACGTCTATGTTGTTGGAGACAAAATCCTTCCTTTTGGAAAGCTGAGGCGATTGCAATGAAGTTTGGCTATGATATGCAAACAAGGGAACCCGGCGAGCTGAATCTGCTCCCTCTTGACTATCTCCTCAGGCAGAGGGACAGGCCAGTGGAGAAAGATAGTCCTTTCAGGCAAGAGCATTCTGAAGATTCCGGCTATTTTGCCCCTCACCTCGATTACATGGTCCAGAGGCTCTTGCTCATCCAGGATCATACCATGAAAGCCTTGCGGAAGAAAAGCAGGTTTGAGCCCCCTTCCCGAACTCCAGGATTCTATGGAAGGACATGGCTTGGCTGGGATGAGATGGAGATAAGGACAGGACTCGAGCCTTCCTTCTCCCACGAAGTGCAAACACATGAGAGCATCCACACAACAGATGAACACGAAACACGACAGCTGACTGCGTGGATGCTGGAGGTCTCCTTCAAATACGCGTGGGGGAACCGCAACAGGATGATCAATTACGATGAGAGGTATTAGGATCAGTACTCTCAAACTGGCTCATTGAAAAGCTTCGCTCCGATGGTGGCAGGTTCGCCCAGCGATGTTTTACTGCTAAGCGACATATCCCCGAATGGGACGACCCCCTTGTCGTTGTTGTGTCCTTGGCTTCAGGGGCTCACAAATGGCCGCCATCGCCATCTTCTACCGAGCTTCTCAAAGCAAGAATTTAAATAGCAGTACTGGCAAATCTTCGTCCATGGACCACACAGAGGAAGCATATCATCAGGCAGTCGAAGTCCTCCGTCTCTGCGCCACAAAACATGGCTTTTATGCATCTCATCCTGGCTATGATGCAGTGTGGGCAAGGGACAGCATGATCACCTCGATTGGAGCCAGCCTGGTGGATGATGCCAAACTGAAAAATGCCTTTAAGCAATCGCTCCTCTTGCTTGCTAAGCATCAAAGCCCAGCTGGAGAAATTCCGAACGCTGTTGACATCTTCAGCAGGCGAAAGCCCCATGTGGACTTTTCCTCGATTGACTCAAGCCTCTGGTACATCATTGGCCACTTTATCTACCAGCAGCGGTATGGTGACAGCTCACTCATAAAAGCTGAGGCTAACTCCATTGAAAGAGCCCTGAACTGGCTTCGCTGCCAGGAAACAGGGAAAAACCACATGCTCGGCCAGCTTCCTACAACAGACTGGCAGGATGCGTTTCCGCACCGTTATGGCCATACCATAAATTCCATGGCGCTCTATTACAAAGTGCTCAACCTTGTGCAGCAGAGGAAGAGCGCCGGAATCCTCCAGCAGTCTTCCAACCACGATCCCGATGCAAGGCTGTGGAACGCCAGCTACTACCTTGCCTGGAGATGGAAGAACCACGGCTCATACAAGGAGAGAGGAGACTGGTTTGATTCCCTGGGCAATATCCTTGCAGTCCTTTTTGGACTTGCGGCTGAGCCTATGGCAAAGCGCATCCTCCGCCATATCAGGCAGCAGAGAATCAGCAAGCCCTACCCGATAAAATCCATCTATCCTCCAATCAGGAGAGGAACAAAAGACTGGCAGGATTATTTTGATGATTGCGATGCCGGAACTCCCTATCATTACCTCAATGCAGGCATCTGGACATACATCGGCGGGCTGTATGTCACAGCTCTTGTGAAGATGAATCAGATGAATGAGGCCAGGAAGCAGCTTGCCAGTCTGGCTGAGGCAAATACGATCTCAAACTTCAGCGAATGGCTGGATGGAAATACCGGGAAGCCGTCGCGGGGAAGAAACCAGGCCTGGAATGCAGGGATGTACATCCTTGCCTATCACTCGGTCAAAGCGGGGAGAAGTCTGATATAAGGGAAATTTCTTTGGATGCTTGCTTGCCTTTAACCACATTCTCTGTTATCGCATCAACCATCTGCTGGGCAACCGTTCGGTAGTGGAAATTATGGAGGGCATGGTCAGCAGCAGCCTTGCCCATTGATACTGCTAACGCATCGTCAGAGAGCAGCTTGGCTAAGCATGCCGAAAGCTGGCCAATATCTGCCCGGTATGCAAACGTCTTCGGAACAGGAAATTCGATCTGCATCTTCTTCTTGAATCCCATATGCTTGTAGACCCATTCCCTGTCGAGCTTCACCTCATGGGCAACGTCAACCAAAAATCCTGTCTTCCCATGCACAATCGTGTCCCGTGGGCCGCCGACATTGATCGAGACCACAGGCTTCCCGCATGCCTGCGCCTCAAGCTGGATCATCCCAAACCCCTCAAGCCGTGAAGGCGCAGCATAGATATCGCACGCATTAAGGAGCTGGCTGATAAATCCAGGAGAAAATTTTCCCTTGAGGTATCTTACCTTCTTTGTGAGGCCAAGCTTCTTGAGCAGCGCCTTCTCCTCCGCTCCATGATCCCAGGCCGAAAAGCTGTCCCAAACCTTGCACACATACTTCCATTTTGGATGCTCTTCGTTTATATTGGCTAATGCCTGGAAAATCTCCTGCGCGCCTTTGCTGGTAACATCTCCCCCGATTGTCAGGATCATCTTCTCATCCTTCTTGATGCCCAGCATCTTCCGCACTTCAAGCCTTCCCGGATCAGACTCTGGCAGAGGCCTGAACACATTCGGATCAAAACCTATAGGCACGACCTTGATGCGGTCGCCGGCCACGCCATCCCGTATATACGTAGAGCGCACCCAATTGCTTGTCGCAACAATCAGCGGAAGCTGGTTGAGCGTATCCTGGTAATTCGCCACCCACCCGTCTGCATTAAACCAGGGCACAGGAACAATCTTAGACTTAAGGGGATCCAGGACAACCCTTGGCGTGTCGCCCCAAAACCCTACACCGATGCATACATCAGGCCTGAAAAACCTGTACGTCCAGCGCTTCTGCATGTTGTCCTGGGGATCGCACTGCATCACCTGATGGCCGAGTTCGCGAAGGCCCTGCACAAGGTAATGGCCCTGCAGGCTCTGCCCGTCAGGCTCAGGAGGGTAGGGATAGAGAACGAGGATTTTCATGGTCAGCTCACAAACGTCTCCACCCTGCTGCAGCTCATTGCCTCAAAGCTGCCAGGATCAAATCCATAAATCTCAGTCACAACCTTCACCTTTTCGGAGAACTCGGCCTGGGTAAGCTCTGTCCGAAGCGAGCCTTGGCCTGGAATAGGCAGATACGAGCCAGGATTCTTGGCAGCTTTCTCCTTGCCAAGAACATAGGAAAAGTAGTATATCTTCGAGCAGGTCAGCAGCTTGTCCTCAACAAGAGACTTGACTGCGGTATGGGCCTCCCGATGCCTGATGTGGCCGTATTCCCCATTTGCTCCATGCGTGAATATATAATCATACGTTATCTCTTGCAAAGCTTCTGTTATCGCTGACTTGACATCTTCAATCTTGATCGGATGAAGGGCAGTGTCCTCTAGATCAGAGATAAGTGAATGCGCACGATACCTCTCACACACCTTCCTAAATTTAGGAAACCTGTCGGAATCACTCTTCCTGCAGAGAGAAAGGATCGTCCATTCCCATTTCCTATTCCTCAAGATTGTCCCACCCATCCAAATCGTCTCGTCATCTGGATGCGCCACAACAACAAGCGCCTTTGTCATATCACTGCATTTGCTCCAAACATTCTGTTATATAAATGTTGTGCTTGGGCGCTGCTGAAATCTGATGCAGTGCCCATGTGTGAGGTCACTATTCCGGAGAATGAGCATCGACAAGGGGGTCGTCCCATCGGAGGATATGTCGATATATTCTTAAACGAACTGAGACCGAGCTGCTCCGAAGGAGCGACCAAAAATACAAAGCATTTTTGAGTACCGGCACTGCCGCGAAGCGAAGGATTTCAGCAGAGCCGCTTGCGAATCCAGAGAAAGACATCCTTCGCCGCAGCCAGCGGTCAATCCTTCCCGTCCCATTCGTTGGAGAATCTAGTTAAGAACTGTTCCATGAACTTGTGTCTCTCTCCCGCAATTCTTTTCGCAGTTTCTGTATTCATCAAATCTCTGAGAAGAAGCAATTTTTCATAGAAATGGTTAATCGTTGGTCCTTTGCTATTCTTGTATTTTTCAAAAGAATCACGCACTTCAGGTTTAATATGGGGGTTGTAAATTTCTCGTCCCATATGCCCACCATACGCGAAGGTTCTGGCTATCCCAATCGCACCAATAGCATCTAATCTATCTGCATCTTGCACAACCATTCCTTCTGTGGTGTGCATTTGTGTTCTAACTCCCGCACCTTTGAAAGACATCCCCTTTATAATCTCGCAAACATGAGAGATATTCTTTTCTTCAACTTGTAATTTTTGAAGCCATTCCCTTGCTAATCTTGGGCCAACATCATCATTTCCATCATTGAATTTCCAATCAGAAATGTCATGAAGTAATGCAGCAAGTTGAACTACAAATAAGTCTACTTTCTCATGTTCGCCGATATGAATAGCATTTTTCCAAACACGATAAACATGCCACCAGTCATGGCCAGAACCTTCGCCAGATAGCTTATTTTTTATATATTCCTCAGTTTGTTTCAAAATTGCCTCTTTGTCCATACTCAAGGATTGAACCTTGCAGAATTTAAAAAGATTTCTAAAGGCAGGAGGCGTTGAAAAGATATGCAGCGCCTTCCTGTGAGCCATAGTCATCAGGAGAATGCGCAGCGACAAGGGAGTTGCCCCCTTCGGGGAATGTCGCTTTTCTGACCGAATAGCTCATGGCGAACTTGGCGCTGCCGAGCGGAGCGAGCAACTTTTCAATGCCACCTAAAGGCAGGAGGCGGCATGCGCAAAACAACTTGCCCTACTTGGTCACCAGCTGCGCCGCCCCGATGATTGCTGCATGCCTTTTCTTCGATACAGAAATCCGAAGATGCCTGAATAATCGTGGAGAGATCTGGCGCTTCAGGGACGCCTGCATAGATTTCCTGAAATACTTGTACGAGTTCGCAACCGAGCCGCCAAGGACGATCGAATCAGGATCAAGGCTGTGCACGATAATGCTCAGCGCTTCGCCCAGATGCTTTCCGTATTCCATGAAGGTTTGCCTCGCAGCCCTCTGGCCCTTTCCCGCCTTGGCAGCCAGAGACTCGCCATCATCCCCTCTCCTGAGAAAAAATTTGCCAGAACAGTAATCCTCCACAGTTCCCTTGTGCAATGGAATCCTGCCGAACTCACCCGCGCCGCAGTGGCTGCCTGAGAGAAGCTTCCCATCAACAACAATCCCTGCGCCAACTCCTGTCCCAAGGATCAAGCCCACCACGATGCCTTTCCGTATGCCCTGTCCAAGGGCAAAGCAGTTTGCGTCGTTGTTCAGCGCTACAGGCACCCCATACCTGGCCTTGAGGGTTCTCTCAAGGTCGATATTCTGAAAAGCCGGGATGTTCCCCGCATCGAACACAACGCCGTTCTTCACATAGGCAGGAACTCCCATCCCGATCCCAGAGATCGAATGATCAAACATTCCGTCAATGGCATCCAGGATTTGCCTAACGATCTTCTGCCTGCCTGCCTTATTGTCGAGAAGATGCGTTTCGGCACGCACAACCCTGCCTTTCCTGACAAGCCCGGCACGCACGTGGCCGCCTCCCAAATCGATTCCTAAGATTCCCATGCTTAGCTCCGGGTCAGCCAGCTATATAAATTATTCGGAGAGCTCAGAGGAATTCAGGATTCGTGCGTGTGCGGTGAAAATCATTGCTGCCGCCCTTTGTGAGCAACAGGGCAAGAACAATAACATCGACCTCGGGGGGAGGTCCCTTACGGGGCGAATGTCGATTTGTAGAAGAATTTTTCAGTCATTGCGAACTCGGCGGCAGCTGCGAAGCAAGATTTTCACCGGAGATGATTCGTGCGTAATCTATTTAAACGCTCTCATCTTGCTCACGGCAGCATGGCCGATTGTATATTTTGTAAAATTATCAAAGGAGAGATCGATTCAGCGAAGATTTGGGAAGATGAAAACTTTCTGGCAATCCTCGATATCATGCCCAACACAAAAGGAATGGCATTAGTCTTGACTAAAAAACATTTTGATTCTTACGCTTTTGATATGCCGGAAGAGGAATATGGAAAATTCATGTCTGCATCAAGGAAAGTTGCTGGAATCCTCGAGAAGGGCTTAGATGTAACGCGGGTTGCCATGGTGATGGAGGGGATGGGGGTGAACCATGCTCACACGAAGTTATATCCTCTGCACGGAGTTAAAGCAAAGTTTAAGGAAATATGGGCGCAAGATAAGATATTCTTTGATGCATACGAGGGGTACATCAGCACGCAAACGGGTGAAAAAGCAGACATGAACGAATTGAAAAAATTAGCAGAGGCGATTAAGCAGAATCAATAGCCTGAATTGAGCGTGCTTCTTTGGTATACAGGATCTCAACTCCACCAAAGACAACCATCAACGCAGCAGCCTTGCTGCCTCTTTATCCGCAATCCAGGTGCAGTTTGAATGCTCTCGAAGAATCGTCGCAGGTATTTTCTCAGAAACTGGGCTGAAGAGGACCTTCCTCAGAATCCCCGCCTTTCTTTTTCCGGAAACAATAACGATAACCTCTCTTGCAAGCATTCCGGTGCCAAGTCCTGTGGTAACTGCAAAGGCCGGAGTTTCTATTCCTGTAAGCTGTTGATTCACCTCCTTTGTACCTTTATTGATCCTGACCAGCCTTGTCCTGCTTCTGAATGAGGAGCCGGGAAAGTTGAATCCAAATGTGTGGCAGTCCTCTCCGATTGCATCAAGGCAGAGGTCTATGCCCCCCTGCTTCCTGATCAAGGCATCATAAGTTCCAGGATGCCGGATATTCCTCACAGCAGGGAAATAGCTTTTTGCTTTAACTTGCCTGAAGAGCCGATCATGCATATAGTTACGGTAGCTTGCGGGATGCTTCCTCGAGATCAGCCTTTTCCCTTTGCAATATTCATCCATATTCCAGAATGTCGCTTGACTGAAGAGATTTCTGTGTTTTCTCAGGATTGCGTAGACACCCTCAGGAGTTGTTCCTGTAGGAACCAGGATACTGAGCGCCGGATTGCGCTTAACGGCTTTAAGAATCCTTGCAGCAGCAAGCCTGCTCATCTCATTGTAATCTTTTGCTATCACAATCCTGGCTCCATTGATCATGCGCGCCTGCATATCTTACCTCTCGTATCGCAGGTTTAAAAATGTGGCGGTCATAAGGCTGCGGTGAAACTCAATGCTGCCGCCTCTTTGCGAGGCTCTTGAGGATTGCCATAGACTGAGTTGAGGGGGTTGGCCCCTTCGGGGCTTCAACGGTGCCTACAGAAGGACGGCGCAAGCCGAGCCGGGCGGCAGCCGGTGGCTTGTGAGCGAGTGAGAACGAGCTCACTCGCAAGCCACTGCGATATTTTCACCGCAGCCGGTCATAATCCTTCACACGGTTGGAACATTTTGGGAAAATGGCCGCAGCCTGCCTTGCCTTAGTCCTCCCCGGAATCAAAACTGTGCTATCCTGAAAGTATTTCCCTTCGATAGCTTAATTCGTTTCATGTTTATTAAGCCTCCTTTTTCATCTTCCTGACAAATGCCTGCTCTGGAGTT